>OJCR01000035.1_pt1 | contig 71680 bp, 58 predicted proteins | sample 1591611 | NCBI WGS metagenome assembly OJCR01 (sample SAMN05416815, study PRJEB24817) | seawater metagenome | isolation source: Sea water | place: Canada:Atlantic | collected 2013-07
GTATAAGAGACAGCATATACATGGCTCATTTGTCCAAGGACTGCAATGACCCTGCATTGGCTGAAAAAACGGTGAAGCAGGAAATTGCCAAAACCGGTGCTGGGCACATCCGCATTCATCGAACCAGCCAGGATGCTCCCTGCCCCACTTTGGTAATGAGCAAAGACTCAGGGAAGGAAGAGCAAGGAGCTACTCAAGGAGTCCCAATCGCAAAAAAAACTGCCCTTGCCAAAACCAAGACACTGAAACCGACCAGAGATACTGAGGATACCAACACACCCAAGCAGCCAGCAAGGAGCCCAAAGAAAGCGCCGGACGCATTGGCAGATGAACAAAAGCATCAGTCTTTTTTCGCTGGGCTTCAGGATACTTTGGGAGATACGCAGGAAGACGAAAACACTGATTAGCGAAGATGGACAGACCAATGATGACGCCAGAATCACTCAACATTCACCCTGAACTTCCAACACAGAAAGATATACCTATAGGCATCATTGGCAGTGGGTTTATCGTGAATGATTGCCACCTTCCAGCATACCGAAAGGTTGGCTTCAACCCCGCAGGCATTGCTTCACGTAACCAGGAGAAGGCTCAGCAAGTAGCCAGGCAACATTCCATCGACAAGGTTTACCGTTCCATCGATGCGCTCCTGGAGGATGCATCACTGCAGGTCCTGGACATCGCAGTGCCTCCCAATGCTCAATTGGAAATCATCCTGAAGGCTTGCAAGAAAAACCATATTCGCGGGATTCTCGCGCAGAAACCACTCGGTATGGATTACCCTGAGGCATTGAAGGCGGTGCAGGCATGTGAAGAGGCTGGTATCGTGTTATCGGTCAATCAAAACATGCGATACGACCAATCCGTGCGCGCAGCAAAAACCTTACTGGACAGCGATCAATTAGGAACGCCTGTCATTGCCAACATTGACATGAGAGGCATTCCTCATTGGATGCCCTGGCAAGCAGATCTAGGTTGGGTGACACTGCGCATCATGTCCATCCATCATCTGGATTGCTTTCGCTATTGGTTTGGGGATCCTGTTGGCATTTTTTGCAGTGTTAGATCTGATCCGCGCACGTCGTTTCCACATACTGATGGTATTTGCACTTACATTCTGGAATACGCAAATGGACTGCGCTGTATTGGACTCGATGATACCTGGACAGGACCAGCCCGGGAAGGTTGCCCGGGAGATGTTCGCATCCATTGGCGTATGGAGGGATTGAATGGATTGGCCATGGGAGATATCGGATGGTGCAAAGACCCCTACACCTCACCTTCATCCATTCGATTTGCATCCAAGGGTGACAGTGAATTTCACCAACCCAGCTGGAGCGAAAGCTGGTTTCCTGATGCGTTTTCAGGAACAATGGCACAATTATTGGTGGCGCTTGAAAAGAATGAAAAACCTGCCATTGATGGCAGAGACAATCTGATGACCATGGCATTGGTCGAGGCCGCTTATAAAAGTGTGGCATCGAAACGCCTGGTCACACTGGACGAAATAACAGGCAATACCTTCAGAGAGGGCCCTCTCTGACAGAACGACGTGACTTTTAGCAATTAAAAATCTACATTGATGCATCATGAGACTAGGAATCATCAACAGCGCATTCGAACAGACGGGCATGCCCACAAAAACAGGCCTGGAGCACATCTCACGCATTGGTTTTGATTGCGTGGACATTTTTACCGAGGCCTGCACTCTGAAAGCTTCGGAAGCCAAAGAAATCCACAAAACATGCAAGGGGCTGAAATTGCCCATCATCTCACTGCCCGTAGTAGCGGTTGGTTTGATCGATTTTAACGATCCTGTCCGTGAGTATCATGTCGCACGCTGTAAAAAATTCATCGATTTGGCAAAACACTGGGAAGCAGAAAACATTCTCCTGGTGCTGGGCGAATACATTTGGCAAAGGGAGGTGATTCCGCCCCAAGCGCAATGGGACTGGGCCATCGAGACCTGCCGGGAGTTGGGTGATTACGCAGATAAGAAAGGAGTGGATATCGCTTTGGAACTCGAGCCTTTTCGGATGAGCCTGTTGAATAATGTCAAATCCATGGCCAAATTCATCAAGGACTGCAACCACCCCAGAGTGAAAGCAAACATCGACATCAGTCATTTAGTCCTCTCCGACACGTGCGCAGACGAACTGAAAAAACTCAAGGGGAATGCCATCCATGTTCACATCAGCGATTGTGACGGTAAAATCCACGGTGACTTGCCGCCTGGTAGGGGTGTGGTCAAATTTGAACCTTACCTTCAGGCTATCAAGGAACTCAAGATCGATGGCGTTGTGTCCATTGAACTCGAATACTCACCCAATCCAAAACGTATTGTTCAATGGGTGGAAGAAGCCTACAGAGAAACTGCCCGTCGCATGGATCTTGTAGGGCTGCGAGCTTTCTCCTGACATCTGGAATCATTCCTTGACCGGCGGTTTCAGCAAGGTCCCGGTTGGATCTGATGGATCTCAAGTTGCAGCGATTATGAGACTTGAACCAAGTTGAAGGCTCTGACTCTATCGCAGATGCGTCCCCGTTTTTTTGAACCATCATGCTCAATGGCGATAGAGCAGAGAAGAAGGAGTAATCGCTAGACGTCCTCACCCATAATTTTCCGAGTTGTCTTGAAGTGGGTTTTACTGGTTTCGTTCAGGATGCTTTTTCCGTGCGCCTCGACCAGACACTTTCCAACGTCAATCACGCGTTGACTGGCTCCTTTGGGAATTTCCATCTGAAACCGCTGACTCAGTTGATCGATTCCTTGCACGAAAGCGTCACGGGCCAGAATGGAGGCCGCTGCCACAGCAAGATCGGATTCAGCCTTGTGTCTTTGAACCAATTCGATTTCCCGCCCCGAAGCCATCAAGGCATTGGAAATAGTGGATTTTGAACGAGCAAATTGATCACTGATAGCCCGAACAGGCGGGGGCTGCATCAAGTCTTTTCGCTGCATCAGGTTTTCTATCACACGCGCATGCCCCCAGGCCAACATGGTATTCACCGACTTCATTTTGGTATTCAATCGGTTGTAGGCTTCCGGCCCGATAGGAACGACTGAATAAATACATCCCTTGGTCCTGCGAATCACATCGGCCAGAGCAGCAATCCGTTTATCACTGGAAACTCGCTTGGAATCCATGAGCCCCGCCTGCTCCCAGGGCTCGACCATGTCCTTGTTGATATAGACGCCAGCAATGCACAAAGCTCCGAAATAATCCCCCTTACCGCTTTCATCGATGCCTATGCGAGGATCAAGACGTGAGGGGTCCAGGACGTTTTCATATCCCAGTTTCACTTCTTCGAGAATGTCTGGCTCCAGCACGAATTGAACAAACTCCTGCGTTCCTTTACCCTGGATTACCAGTTTACCGGAGGTATAAAAAACAACGTTTAACTTATCCTTTTTTCCTGCAAAAGCTGCGTAAGGAACTTCACGGGATTCAAATCCTTGTTTCTCCAAAACATCTTGAAGCTTGTCAGCTTGTCCGGATTGAAGTTTGCACGTATAGATGGTGATTGGTTTAGCCGTCATGGCGAAGCAACGATAGGAAGTCTCCATGAAAAAGGCAAACAAGACCCTTCAAAAAGAATGTATCCAGCCACTTTTAGAGTGGTATCGGGCTGATGCTAGAGATTTGCCCTGGCGCAGAATTTCAGATCCCTATGCCATCTGGGTATCTGAAATCATGTTGCAACAGACTCAAGTGGCTACGGTCATTCCCTACTGGGAAAGGTGGATAAAAGAACTCCCCACGATTTCCGCGTTAGCAAGCGCGCCCGTCGATCATATCCTTAAATTATGGGAAGGTCTCGGTTATTACCGTCGCGTGCGTCTCATGCAGAAAGCAGCAATCTTTATTCAAAAAGAGCATGACGGAACATTCCCAGATCATGATGAGGCCATCCTGGCCCTGCCGGGAATTGGGCCTTACACCGCCGGTGCCATCACGAGTATAGCATTTGACAGACCCAGTCCTATTTTGGATGGCAATGTAATTCGAGTTCTCACTCGTTATTATGGCATCAAGGAAAACCCGAAAAGTGCCGATTGTCTGTCCAGACTATGGGAACTGTCTCACACCTGGGTAGATCAGGCAGACAGATTAAGGCCAAGAGAATCGTACAATTGCAGCCACTTGAATCAGAGCATGATGGAATTAGGGGCGCGTATTTGCCTGCCCAATCAACATGCAAAATGTGAAAAATGTCCGATTAAAAGCAACTGTGAAGCTCGGAAAAAAAAGATCGTGGAAACACTCCCCAACCTTCCGAAACGCCGAGCTGTCATCCAGAGACATCGCATGGTAACCGCCCTCAAGCACGAGGGCAATTATCTGATCCAACGGCAAATGGCTTCAGAGCACAATGAGGGCCTGTATGAATTTTTCAGTAAAGCCTTGAAGGATACCCACAGTGGTAAGTTGACACTAAAAGCAGCTGTCCTGGAGTTAAAGGACAGCGGTGTTGAGTGCCATGATTTGAAACCGTTGGCAATCATCAAACACACCATTACACACCATCGCATTACGCTTCATTGTTTTATTGGAAACATTCGGATTAAACCGAATTTTGAAACGGCAGGCCTCAAGTGGACGAGCAAAACTGAACTGGAAAAAACTCCCATGCCGAGTGCCCACCAGAAGATCAGAAGCAGTATATTAGACATCAATACCGATTAAAACCGCATCCAGCCCGACCAGAAGCGTGAACCTCAAGAAGTGGATTTGACAACCAGAGCTGAACGAGGGAGTTCCCGCAGAACGCGCACGGCTGTCGAGCCGATAAACATGTCATGATGATTCGACTTACCATGAGTTCCTAAAACGATTAAGTCGGCGTCTGATTGCCCCGTGAATTCGACAACACCCTATCCGCAATTGGCAGCAGGAAAAAGCTGATAACCGTGTTCGATATTTTCAGGGACAACCGCAAAACCCTATAGTTCGGCATCAAGGCCGTTTCAAATCTCTTTTGTAAGGCGACATCCGAGCCTGGGGTTGGCGCCATGTATCGAAGCCTGTCCCAAGGTGAACTGTAGACCTGAATAATGGAAAGGTGACTATTTTCAGGTTTTGCAACCTGAATAGCTTGCTTTTTTGCCTCTTTACTCGTTTCGGAAAAGTCCACACAGGCAAGAACATGTTTGAATTTTTTCTCTGACAAAAATGCACCGTCAGGACAGGCACAGGAGAATTACGAATCATCTTGCTTGCAGGAACTCCGACCGATGCATTGCTTCCTTCGTGCTCCTGACCAGTCAAGCCAACGAGCAAAAGATCCATGTTTTGCTCGTTGATACGTTTCAGAATAAGCTCCAGAGGCACCCCTGCTTCGATGGTCGGATCGCGGTTATTTACAAATCCTGCATGAGCCATGCCATTGATTCATTTGGTCAGACGCAGATGCCTTAACCTGACTTCCGGTGTCTTGCGGGATTGGATGCAGCGCCTCGGAAAAATCCTGTAGGTCAGAGGTATCGATCACGTGCATCAATTCCAATTCAGTCCTGTCACGTTGAATCAACCGCGTTCCCTGTTTGGGTGCTGCCGTGGAGCCGGAGGAAAAATCAGTTGCGAGTAGTCTTTTTTTACGCTTTTCATGATACCATTGCGGTTTCGGATAATCACCACCTCAAGCTAACACGCGTAAAAAAGCGTATCCCTTGGTTCCTGAAATTCTATGATTGCAGGAACCAAGGGGATAAAAAAAAACGGTCTTCTTTCGAAGACCGTTTTTCAAGTAATATTGAATGCTAAATTTTAACCCACTGACGTGATTCAGCCGATTCTTCAACCGCTTCCATCACTCGCTGGTTGCGCATCCCATCTTCGAATGTGGGCTGCACCGATTTTCCATCCACCACGGCATTGACGAAGTCGGCCAGTGTATGAACGAAGGTGTGTTCATAACCGAGGATATGCCCTGGAGGCCACCATTGTCCAACAAATGGGTGATCTCCACCAGGCTGTGTCACGAGGATATCGCTGAATCCCTGACGGTCACTTGCCACGGTATTATCGAACCACTTCAATCGATTCATATCCTCAAAGTCAAAATAAAGGGATCCTTTCGAGCCATTGATTTCGATGACGATGCTGTTTTTACGGCCTAACGCAAAACGAGTGGCTTCAAGGTTGGCAACGGCTCCATTTTTGAATTTGCCGATAAAGAGCGCAGCATCATCTACCGTCACCTCACCCATCGTTTTCCCACCGGCACCACCCAGGCCATCCCCCTTAGCCGATGAGTCTTCGATAGGCCGCTGTTTGATGAAAGTGTTCATTAATCCGCATACTTCATCGAATTCACCGATGAGATATCGGCCAAGGTCAATGATGTGTGCGTTGATGTCACCGTGAGCTCCACTGCCACTGATGCCTTTTTGCAAGCGCCACACGAGTGGGAATTCCGGGTCTACAATCCAGTCCTGAGCATATCTTGCACGGTAGTGGAAAATATCTCCAAGAGCCCCTTCTTCAATCATTTTCCTCGCATGAGCAATCGCTGGGATGCGACGGTAATTGTGGCACACCATATGCACAACGCCAGCTTCGTTGGCTGCATCAACCATTTCCTTGCATTGCGCAACCGTCATTCCGAGAGGTTTTTCGCAAAGAACGTGCTTGCCTGCTTTTGCTGCGGCAATTGAAATTTCAGCATGGGAATCGTTGGGCGTATTGATGTCCACAATGTCAATTTCAGGGTTATTGATGACTTCTTCCCAGCTAGTTGAAATGTTGTTCCAACCCAGCTCTTTTGCAGAAGCTTCCAGAGCTTCCTTGTTGCGACCACAAATGGTGTGCATCTCAAGATCAGCTTTCAGAGGGAAGAAATGCGGTGCTTGCCTCCAACCATTGGAATGCGCTTTACCCATGAAACGGTACCCGATCATACCGACTTTAAGTGTTTTGGACATAACTGTTTGCTATACGACAAAGATTAAGGATTGATTCAGATATTTGGTGCTTTATAAAGAGATCTCCAAGGCAAGTCAACGAGTGACTTGAAGTTATGTTCATACAAATTCTTAAATCAAAACTGCACCTCGCGACCGTAACAGACTCCTGCGTGGATTATGAGGGAAGCATGACCATATCCTGTGATCTCATGGAGCTCGCAGGCATATTTCCCTACGAGAAAGTGCTTTGCGGCAACATGGCAAATGGAAATCGATTTGAAACCTATGCGATCCCGGGAGATCCAAACTGCGGTCATATTATCCTTAATGGCGCCACAGCTCATTTAGGCAACAAAAAAGACCGACTGACCATCATGACCTTTTCGAGCCTGACGAAAGAAGAGGCCTCAAATTGGACACCCAAAGTTTTGGTCCTAAATGAAAAAAATCAAATTGTCGCAAAAAGAGGAATACCTGCTCCAGCTTGATGAGCTGAGGGGAACAAAAAGACAGAACTCAGGAAATCTGTTCTCTTACTGGTGGACTTGGAATCAAGGTCCCTCTCTCTACAAAATTTATTATGCCAAACTTTACACTACAAGCCATTGCTGATCATGTTGGCGGCACTTTGAAAGGCGATCCAGATACGCAGATCATCGGTATTGCGCCAGCAGATGCAGCAAAGGAAGGATTCCTGACTTTTGCTGAAAATGAACACTTTTTGGGAAAAGCACTTCAAAGTAAGGCTTCGGCGTTACTGATACCAAACAGTGAAATCACTACAGACAAACCATACATTCAGATAGAGCATGTTCGAGTGGCATTTGCCAAGGTGCTTGCCCTTCTCCATCCCGAAAAAAGACCCAGCCCCGGCATTCATGCCTCGGCTGTCATCGATCCTTCGGCGACAGTTGCACCCTCAGCACATATCGGCCCGCACTGCATCGTCGAATCAGGCGCCGGGATTGGTGAACATGTTGTTTTAAAGGGGCATGTCCATGTCGGGGCTCTTTCACAAGTTGGCGATGAAACCACCGTTTTCCCAAATGTCACTTTATATCCTTCGACCGAAATTGGTAAACGCGTTCGCATTCATGCCGGAACGGTCATAGGATCCGACGGTTACGGATATGTAATGGATCAGGGATTTCACAGAAAGATCCCGCAGGTAGGCAATGTCGTGATCGGGGATGATGTGGAGATAGGTGCGAATACGACCATTGATTGCGGAGCCCTGGGTTCAACAAGCATCGGGAAAGGAACGAAGATCGATAATCTGGTGCAAATCGCACATAATGTAGTCATAGGCGACCACAGTATCGTGATCGCACAAGTCGGGATCGCGGGAAGTTCTAAAATTGGGAATTACGTCATTCTTGCGGGCCAGGCGGGAGTCGCAGGACACATTTCAATTGGTGACAAAGCTGTTGTGGCAGGTCGATCGGGCGTCATACATTCTATTCCGGAAGGACAAAAATGGATGGGATTTCCGGCACAGCCCGACAGGCGCGCAAAACGCCAAATACTTGCATTACAACAGTTACCAGACTTAATTAAGAAATTCAAAAGCTTCATATCAGAAAAATGATCTCCCTACCCCCCAAAAGATGATCAAAAAAATCGGCTACGATTGTATCAGCGAGTGTCTGAGCAATGCGCGTCAATCCGCAAGAAAACGCAGTCATTTTAATTTACATGACCAGTTGGAAGCTCCTGTACAACGCCTTTGCATAGCCTTGACTGATGGAACCTACGTCCGCCCTCATCGGCATCCAGCATCGAATAAATGGGAATTGATTCTGGCGATACAAGGAACAAGTGTGTTGGTCATCTTCGGTCACGAGGGTAATATTATCGAACATTTTGAACTCAGCCCCAATGGCCCCATGTCCGCTGTCGAAATGCCACCCAACACATGGCACACCCTTTTTCCGGCAGGCGAGGAAAGCGTTGTAATGGAAATCAAGGAGGGACCCTACACTCCAGCCCTGCCAGAGCATTTTGCTTCCTGGGCTCCGGAGGAGGGTTCCGCTGAAGCATCTGCTTATTTGGACTCAGTCAAAGCATCTATCGCGTCCTGATTCGATTGCTCATCGCTCTGGCAAGAGACTTCCTATTACAAAATAACGGCTGTTTTATGGTTTCGAAGATCATGAGCATAGGGGCAAAATGGATGGATGCGTTATCAGATGATGAAAAAATTATGGGCTTTTGGAGATGATTTCAGGACTCGCAAGGTAAGGATACTTTTTTGTCGATGGCAAAGCATCCAGCTTGGGTAATGAACTATCCTTTCAAGACATGCAGGGACGCGAACTCGCCTTTATCAGCCAGAAGCTGCTCAGATTCAAAAGCACATGTGAAATTTACCGGGAAGGAACACTTTTTGCGGATATGGTAAAGGAAACCTCTTTTTTCAAATCCAAATTGACGATCGATATCCCCGGACCGAATGACTAATCGGTCAAAGGTGATTTTATGCATTTCGAATATGAATTTAAGCGATCGGGCCAGCCTGCCGCAAAAGTATCGGAGGCATTCTTTTCCTGGAGGATTTCTACGGGATAGATATTGTTCCCGTCGAGGACGACATCATCATTCTGGCAACTGTTGTGGTCATTGATATGGTTTGTCACAGTGATAGATAAAAAAAGTTACATCTTTTCAGGTTTCGCACTTGCTAAAAATGCACGGATTTGCAACCCATAGTTCTGTCTGATTAACACCATCTTGATGGCTATTAAAAGCAGCACCATCAACACATGAAGAACACATCAAAGGTTTGAGCAAATCATCCATAAAATCGCCGCAGGTCCAGGAGGAAACCGATATCGAATGGTTTGTGGCACACACACGACCGCGCTGCGAGAAAAAGCTCCGCATGTATCTGGACAGGGAATTGGTTTACAATATTTTACCAACCGTCCAATCCGTGCATAAGTATCGAGGTAAAACAGTCTCGTTCGATAAGCCGTTGTTTCCTGGATATGTTTTTCTCAAAATCCACCCACTAAGTCGGCAGAAAGTGTATCAAAGTGACTATGTGGCCAATTTATTGGATGTTCCTGATCAGGAAGGGTTCCATTCTCAATTGGCAGATATCTTCGAGGCGATCGAGAGCGGGTGCGAACTGAAGCTGGCCCCTGAGATTGGCGCAGGGAAGCGTGTCATCATCAAATCTGGTTCCATGCGAGGGATAGAGGGATGGGTCGAAGACCGATATGGCAGATCAACTGTGCTCCTTCGATTAGATTTCATTGGACAGGCGGCAGCCTTGTCAATGGAGGCAGATATGCTCGAATTGGTCTGATGAAACCAGCTTCAAAGCTTAAAATTTCAACCTTGATCTATTGTTTCAATGCATCAGGGGAAATTTTACTCCTGCAACGAACTCGCCCCCCAAATCAGGGACTCTGGAGTCCTCCGGGGGGCAAACTGGATCAGGAAACAGGTGAATCACCCCATACATGTGCTGCGAGAGAGGCGAGGGAAGAGTTAGGAATCAAGGCCATTCCCTCAGATTTCAATCTCAAAGGGATCGTCAGTGAAACAGGCCATGAAGGCGAGCATCATTGGATGATGTTTCTTTTTGAATACGGCCCCAGACTTTCCGCCCTTCCCCCTGAGCATCCGGAAGGCAGCTTCCAGTTTTTCCCCATGAAAGACCTTGAAAACCTGAACATACCAGAGACAGATAGAATATTTATTTGGCCGCTTGTCAAAAAACACAAGCATGGTTTTTTTGTTGCAGAATGTGATTGCCATGAAGATGGCACCTTCGCATGGAGAGAACTGGAGTCCTTTGATTACCAACAAATATCATGATTGACTTACACAGTGACGACTATTTCATGTCGGAAGCTCTCAGACAGGCGCGCCGTGCTTATGCTTCAGACGAAGTACCCGTAGGGGCGGTGATTGTTCATGAGGGAAGAATCATTGCACGCGCATTCAATCAGGTGGAAGTTCTCAGAGACGCGACAGCCCATGCTGAAATGCTGGCACTAACTCAAGCTCAAAGTGTTATAGAGGACTGGAGATTAAATCAGTGTTCTCTCTATGTTACGAAGGAGCCATGCCCGATGTGTGCGGGTGCAATCGTGCACACACGTATTGAGCGTGTCATTTTTGGATTAAGCGACCCCAAAGCTGGAGCCGCCGGAACCGCCATGAATATCTTGCAATTCCCAAGTTTGAACCACCGTTGCGAAATCACATCGGGTGTTCGCGAGGAAGAGTCACTCGCCATGATCAGGGAATTCTTCTCACATAAGCGCAGCAGTAAACACAAAAACTAAGAATCCATCTCGGCTACTGATCGCTGGGAAAACGCGATATGCATGAAATATTCAGCTTACAGTAAGCAAAGACACACGCACATTTTCTTCCGTACGCGTCACCCCATTTGCCTTGGGATCAAGTTGCGGTTCTCCGTCTACGAGGAAAAGGTAACGGTGATTGCCTGAATGCATGGCTACTTGAAGATACCATGCCCCATCCGGCATACGCTCCATGGGGTAATCATCCCCACTCCAGTGATTAAAATCCCCAATAATAGCGACTTTCTTTGCCTTGGGTGCGAAACAACTAAAGTTGATTGGTACCACGGTTCGTTTTGCTGAATACCTGCCCGCACCCGTCCCTCTCTCTTCTCTCATAATTAAAAGGTTTTACTCAATCGAAATTTCCACCCCATGGTGAGAGGGTCCAACCTGAACCCTTGTTCCAATTGAGGCGACAAACGGATGAAAAGAAAACACATGGCTTACCCTGCATCAAGTAACTTTGCTGTTTTTTTTAAGCTGGCAGTTTTCCGACGTTGCGTTTGATGCGAATTCACCTTAGAACGAGCCCATGCAAACATCCCAGGCATTCACTCCACCAAATAGATTGCTCCTTGGCCCTGGCCCCAGCGATGCTGCGCCAAGTGTGCTGACGGCATTGTCAAACCCTTTGCTCGGCCACCTCGATCCGGCTTTTATCGGAATGATGGAAGAAATTAAATCCATGCTGCGGCAAGTATTTCAGACAGAGAATGAAATGACTTTCCCCGTGAGCGGAACAGGGAGCGCCGGGATGGAGTTTTGCTTCGTGAACCTGATCGAACCGGGCGATGATGTGGTGGTCTGTATCAACGGCGTTTTTGGTATGCGAATGGCTGATTTGGCGATCCGATGCGGCGCCAACGTGATTAAGGTAGAGGCCCCCTGGGGTGAAATCATACGACCCGAGCAGGTAAAAGAGGCTATTGCAGGCAAATCCCCCAAACTGATCGCTCTGGTTCATGCGGAAACATCGACTGGAGCCCTGACTCCCGCAGAGGAGATTTCGAAGATTGCACACGACACGGGAGCGCTGATGTTGCTGGACACAGTGACCTCGCTTGGTGGCTGCGAAGTAGATATTGATGGATGGGGTATTGATGCGGTTTATAGCGGGACCCAGAAATGCCTGAGTTGCCCCCCCGGATTGGCTCCCGTTTCACTGAGTCCCAAGGCATTGAAAATTGCAAATAATCGTGAAACCAAGGTTCAAAGTTGGTATCTGGATGTCAATCTCCTGTCTGGGTATTGGGGAACCGAACGGGTATATCACCATACGGCCCCTATTTCCATGAACTATGCTTTGCATGAATCTTTACGGCTTGTCCTCGAGGAAGGCCTGCAGACAAGATGGGCCCGACACAAAGCAAATCATGAAAAATTGGTAGCAGGCTTGAAAAAGCTGGGACTTGGTATCGCTTCACAGGAAGGTCACCAGTTATGGCAATTGAACGCCGTTACTGTGCCGGAAGAAACTGACGAAGCTCAGGTTCGTAAAAGACTTTTGGAGGAGTATCAAATTGAAGTTGGAGCGGGACTTGGCCCAATGAAAGGAAAAATCTGGCGTGTGGGTCTGATGGGCGAATCCTCAACAACTGAAAATGTGGATCGCTATCTCGATGCCATGACTCAAATCCTGGCACATTGAGCTTAGAGGAATGCAGCCATCCTTGAGTCGAAGGAATCGATCAATGAGACCGGCTTCCGTCCATCATGCCTCCACCATCGATTAGGAAAAAAAGCGTGCTATGGCTGTTTGAATTCCTGTTGGTTTTGGGTCTGCTTTATCTGGCCTTGAGATGGTTTGAGTACAAACAAGCTTATCAGCCAAGCCGCAATCTCGTTTCAACGGTAAAAAACGCCAGTCCGAAAGGGGTGAATCTAACGGTATCCTCTGGACGAAACCTGCAGATCAATGCCTGGTTCATGCCCTGCTCGGAGGATGCGATCTATGCCGATTGGTTGATTGTGTTTTCACACGGAAATGCTGGAAACATGACTCATCGTCAGGACTTTTACCAAACCTGGCTGAATCTTGGATTCAACATCCTGGCGTATGATTATCGTGGATTCGGCAGCAGCAGCGGTTCACCTTCCGAAACTGGAACCTATGAGGATCTCCGATCGGTTTTAAAATGGGCGTCGAACAACCACTGGAAGAAAGAACGCATTCTTCTGCTTGGAAAATCGCTCGGAGGCGGGGTGGCTTCCGAGATAGCAAAGGACAATCAAATGGCTGGGCTCATTCTGCATTCAACATTCACGAGCATTCCGGATTTGGGAGCGGAATTGTTTCCGCTCCTTCCAGTGCGTCTCATTTCAAGTATTCGGCACGACACGCGGTCGAGGCTTGCTCAAGTTCAAATGCCTGTCCTCATTCTCCACAGCCATGACGACACTCTGATACGATTCCACCATGCTCAACGAAATTTCGAGGCTGCCAATGAACCCAAATGGCTTCACGAAATTAGTGGCAACCACAACGATTCCGAATGGGAGCGCCTGCAATCATTGCAAACAGGTGTGGATGCATTCATGCGCCCCTTGATGCCGGAGCGTTCCGGGATACAGAAAACAGATCCTCGATGATGGCTGGTCAGGGCAAAATGCCTTTTCAGAGCACCTAAGTTCTGGACGGAATCCATACCCTGCTTTAAGCATGGTGGATGGGATCCAAAAACAATGCCAGCTACAACGATCAATCGCATTTTTCTGAGCTGGGACGTCGCATCGAAGCACCGCCTATTGCATGGCTGATGGAGCAAAAGCTGAAGTATCCCGATTTAATTTCACTCGCAGCTGGCTTCACGGACGGCCCTTCCTTACCCGTGAAGGAAGTTCAGACAATCTTTTCAAAACTCACCAAAAACAACAAGCGGGCGATGGAGTGCCTCCAGTATGGTGTGGGAGCAGGAAGGGATCATCTACGTCAGCAGACCGCTGAACAAGTGGCAGGACTGGACATGTCACCCCCAGAAGGCCCTTGTTATAAGTCGGATCGAGTGATCATCACGCATGGAAGCCAGCAGTTCTTGTATCTGCTTACAGAAGCACTCTGTGATAAAAATGACATCGTGTTGGTGGAAGCGCCCAGTTATTTTGTTTATCTCGGAATCCTTCAAAGTTTTGATACAAAAACCAGAAGCGTACCAATGGACTCCGATGGTATGAACCTCGAGTCATTAAAGAAAACGCTGGAGGAACTAAGACAGTCAGGTGAAATCAGGAAGGTTAAAATGCTCTACCTTGTTTCATACTTTCAGAATCCTACGGGCATCTCCACCTCACTTGAAAAGAAGAAAGCCATTCTGCGCCTCGTAAAATCATACGAAAAGCATGCCGGACATCCGATTTATATCCTGGAGGATGCAGCCTACCGGGAATTAAAATTTCCAGATACTCCGGAGACAGCTTCGATGCTCACCCTGCCGGGCGCAAGACAACGCGTGATTTATTCAGGCACTTACAGCAAACCATTTGCCACAGGTATTCGAATTGGTTTTGGTTTCTTACCGGAACCCCTCCGAACGGTGGTCATGAGGATCAAAGGAAACCATGACTTCGGAACGGCAAACTTGTTGCAGTCAATATTGGAGGAAGCTCTTGATTCAGGCTTGTATCAAAGTCACTTGAATCAACTACAGTCACGCTACCAAAACAAAGCACGGCACATGCAAAAATGCATTCAACGTTCTTTCCCCGATGAAATCGAATGGGCCGGACCGGAGGGCGGTCTTTATTTCTGGGCAAAGGCGCCAAAGAACATTTCCACCGGTCCTCGGAGTCCTTTATTCAAAAAAGCGCTTAAAGAACGTGTCATGTATGTGCCCGGGGTGTACACCTATGCAAAAGATTTGAATACACACGACTGTGACAACGCAATGCGTATCAGCTTTGGTAACGCTTCCTTGAGGGATATCCGAGAGGGTATTGAACGGCTTGGCAGTGCATTGAAAACTCAGTGTTCCAGAAAGAAATAAGGACGCCCATGCGGGCGCCCTATCAACATTCACTGAAGCAGTTCGACCTGAATTTAAAATCCGAAGGTCACGTCACTGAGTCGAGACTGTATTTCAGACAACACACGCTTTTCTTCTTCGATCGTGGGTGCGGCGAACGTGACACTGAATCGTAAATAGGCACCTGCATCATCCCAGGGAACCGTCGAGATGAGCTTTTCACGTATCAACCATTGAGAAGCCGCCTCACCATTTTCAAATTCGATGCGCGCCCCGTCTGATTTGACCGCGGCTTTTGGGGAAGGCAAATACAGGAAGAAGGAACCACCCGGCTTCACTGCATCCAGACCCACACTGCGTAAGACTTCCACCAATCCATCCATGCGGCGGCTGTATTTGTCAGCAATCTTTTCCGTGATTTCAGGATGATTCCAACAATACGCAGCCGCATGCTGTATGGCCAGGAATTGCCCTGAATCCGTATTGTCCTTAACATCACCATACGCTTTGACCAGAAGCTCGTTGCCAGCTACAAAACCACAGCGCCAACCTGTCATGTTAAAGGCTTTGCTCGTTGAGTGAAGTTCAACCCCAACATCCTTGGCACCAGGGACGGAAAGGAAGCTCAACGGGTTACCGTCGAACACCAGTGCACCGTATGCGGCGTCATGCACTACAATGATGTTATTCTTTTTTGCCCAGGCCACCACGTCTTCGAAAAACGCTTTAGTTGCGCTCGCTCCTGTAGGGTTATTGGGGTAATTGATCACAAGCACCTTCGCTTTTTCAAGCACATCAGCCGGAATACTTGTCAAGTCAGGCAGAAAACCATTTTCTTTGGTGATGGGAAGATTATGCACCAAGCCCCCGTAAAATTTGGCATGCGTACCAAACACGGGATAACCGGGGGTGGTCATTAACACGTAGTCGCCCGGATTGATGAACGCTGCGGGCAAGATCGACAAAGCCGCTTTGCTACCGATGGAATGAAGCACTTCCGTATCTGGATTGATCCCAGGTGCACCGCAGACCTTGTCGAGATACGTTGCAGCCGCCTCTTTAAGGACCGAGTCACCATTGTCCGCATATCCACGGTTTCCCGGTTTTTGAGCCTCTGCATGCAACACCGACACTACCTCAGGGAAGGCCATTGCATCAGGTTCGCCTACTCCCATATCAATTATCTCAGCGTTCGGATTGGCTTTGAGTGCAGCCTGCTTGGCACGCTTGATTTTTTCAAACTTGTAGATTGCGGTGGTCTTACCATAGTTCTGACCACCGATACGTTCGGCAAAAAGCTTCTGAATGTAGGATTCTTCGGACATATATTCTAATTTCACAGGATTAAGCCGGATGGCAACATGGATACAAATTAACGAAGGAAAAGCGCGGTATCAAGTATGGACTGATCAGAACTGAGTAATGAATCAAAAGACCATGAAATTTCACTCAGCATCAATGATGCAACCATGAGAAAAAGGACTCATTCAAACGACTTGACCACAGACAAACGAGTCATTATGCACGTCGATATGGATGCTTTTTTCGCATCGGTCGAGCAACGCGATCGACCGGAGTTGAAAGGGAAGCCGGTCATCGTAGGTTCCCCCCCGGATCGCCGCGGAGTCGTGTGCGCTGCCAGCTACGAGGCCAGGAAGTTCGGAGTACGTTCCGCCATGCCAAGTCGCACCGCAAAAACCCTGTGCCCGCATGGCATTTTCCTCTCACCATGCATCGATAAATATCGCCAGGAATCACATGAAATCATGAAGCTGATACGCTGCTTTTGTGAAAAAATTGAGCAGATGTCAGTTGACGAGGCTTATCTTGATTTATCAGGCAGGTGTCTGGGCAATGATTTTGAGGCAAGTCTAATGTCTGCATTGCCCATAGCTCGGGAAATCAAAACTGTGATCCGAAGGAAAAGACAACTGAGGATCAGCATTGGAATAGCGAGTAACAAGATGCTGGCAAAAATTGCAAGCGACTATGACAAACCAAACGGCCTCGTCTTGATACCCGAGAGGGACAAACAACGATTCCTTGCTTCCTTGCCTGTCAGATCAATTCATGGCGTGGGGAAAGCGTCCAATGAAATTCTGAACAAAGCCGGACTTCATACCATAGGCGATATTCAGGAATACAAAGGAGAACTGGTGAGCCTGATGGGGAATTTCGGCCCACTTCTGAAACAATATGCCCTTGGGGTGGATGATCGACGAGTGGAGTCGAATGATTCGGTTAAAAGTATCAGCAGCGAGACAACCTTCTTGAGAGATACCGATAACCGCAATACACTCAAGTCGGCACTGAAAGAACAAGCCGAGGAAATTGCCGGAAAGTTGACTCGGCAGGACTTGTTTGCTCACACAATCCAAGTCAAGGTTCGTTACGGAGATTTTACAACTCTGTCTCGCCAGACAACCTTGCCAGAGGGAATACAGGACACTTCGGCCATCTATCGCAATGTATGCCAGATGCTCGCCCGGGAACGACTGGTAAACCAACCGCTACGACTCGTAGGCATTTCTGCATCCAAGCTTTGGAATATCAAATACAGTCAATTGAAGCTGCCTCTTGCTTTTGAGCCTGAGGATTCAGGGGCAAACAAATGAAGTGATCAATATTCAGCCTGAATCATGGCGCCCCCTATTATTTGAGGATGCGCTTTGTTGATTGACTCATCATAAAGCCAAAGCACGCGCAGGTCATCCATGTTCAGCAAAAGCTCCGTATATCGATCAGGCAAATGGCGCCTGGAGGGTGTGAATGAGTCACTATCATACTTGGCATCACTGGAAATTTTTATGCCATCGAGCCGCCCAGCAAAAAACAAGGAAGCCATGGGCTGAGCTGTCACTTCGGCACCAATCAAAAGAGGATATGGACTTGGTTCAGGAAGTGACTCGACACTTTCTCTACCGACCAGACGCCCATCCAGGTAGAGCGAAGCTGCTCGCGATTTGAAGACACCTGCAAGATGGTGCCACTTACCTGCATAAATTGCATCCTTGCCAGCAGACTTCACGGTCACCAGCGACCCATCCCTTAGATGGACTTCAAATAGGGGCCGTCCTTTAGAAATGCTCAATCTAAAGCCACCCTTTTTCTCGGCATTGGAGACAAGGGTAGCATTCTCTTTCAAATACGGCACCTTTATCCAGCATTCGGCAGTGAATGGTCCTCCATTGAGATTGATTTGATCGGCATCCACTCTGAGATAATCTCCGTTACCATCAAGTTCGATCACGGACTCGACTCGAGGTATCGAAGGTGTGGGCATATCTACTGTAAATGGAATATCATGCTGACTGGACTTGATCGGGTAATGTTTACCATTCTCAGCTATGTAATCCAACTGAACATCACAGACTGGATTACGCCATGACAGATCCAGAGAATCATTCCAACGAAAAACACGGAAAACCATCTCCATCATAGCGCCTGGTTTGATGATTCGATTTAGACGGTCTGGGGAGAAGATCCATCTTGAATCCAGACTATTGAGATTCACTTTGGCCCGCATGGATTGATCTGATGGGTTCGTAAGCTTGATACGTAACAAAGCGTCGGCGCTGCCATCCGGTTCAATCCTGAATCGATGACTGAACTCAGGCACCACGCCAATCAATTGCCTGACACCATCACTGACATCCCCTGTGATTTCTCGGACATTCATGGTCTGTCCTACGGGTAACGAGGCAACAGCAAATTGCTGTTTTCTTACGGTGACCATGTTGAAATGATCCAGCCCTCCAGCCTTCGGTGAAAGACCACTTTGCGATCCACCGGTCGTCGCAAGAGTGATGTATTCAATACCATCGTAGGGTCCATCATATCGCATTCGATGGATATGACCTGCAAAAACGGCTTTGACATTACCTGCCTCTACGAGGGTATCATGGACTTTCCCCCAATCATCTCCATACCTGCCTTTCAACCATCTTGGATGATGTAAAAAAACGAATACATGATCCGCATCAGCTGCTTTTTCAAGAGTCCCCTTGAGCCAGGCTAACTGACGATCGCTCATCACCTGACTTGCAGGTTTACTGGTCGCTTTTTCTTCCGTCTCAGGATTACCTTCGTCTGAATAAAGCACTATAAACCAAGCATTCTTGTGCTCAAAAGCATACCACAGAGGGGCAAAATGCTGTTCGTAATTTGACTCATGCTCACCGGATGGTTTCCCTGGCCCACGCCAATAGACATCATGATTTCCAGCAACCGGAAACCAGGGCATCAGAAGGCTGTCCATGATACCGCGATATTCACGCATTTGCATCAACCACTCGACCTGCTGATTGTAACCCTGCACTAGATCTCCAACGGTCATCACAAGGTCTGGTTCCAATAAATTAATCTCATCAACCGCTTGAGCTAGAATTTTCACTCCCTCCGCCGGACCGCCAGTGCGATCACCTAATACGGCGAAAGTGAAAGAAGCATCATCGGCAGGCAAAGACAGTTCACGGCCATCACGATTTGATTCGAATCGATCCTCATCAATCTGCACTTCATGGGGGAGGTTGACCGCCGAAGTTTGTGCCGAGAGATGACCAGTCCCCAACACAAAAACCATCCATCCGATCACGAATAGACTGGAGTATATTTTTTGATCGAGCATGAGCGAACAGTTTAGCCGTTATTGGATCAAAATGGCAATATATCTCCTTACTATTTCGTTTAACTGCAAATGAGTAAAAGGCCAGCTTTATCACTGCACTCGGCCAGTAGCAGACCAGGGCTGAGACGTTCAGCATACCTGAACTGATAGTCACAATTTCGTTCCTTCATGGTTGTCAATGGGCGCATGCTCTCGTTTAATGAAAGTATATTCTCATGAAAAAAACTACCCATCTATTACGGACATCGAAAACCGAATTGTTCGCCAGATGCCTGGCCGCTTGCTTTGCAATTGGCGTGACAACGCTGTCTATTGCCGAGCTCGATGTCAGGGCCTTGCCGGAAGATCAACTCCCCAATGACTCGCGCCTTGCACCACCGAAAGATTTGAACGGCTATTTCCCTTTTAAATTACCGACGACGCTTGACGGTTGGGAACAAAGAGCAAGTCAACTACGCAGGCATTTGCTGGTCATGAACGGACTCTGGCCCATGCCTACGAGAACTCCGCTGAACCCAGTGATTCACGGCAAGCTCGACCAGGGGAATTACACCGTTGAAAAAGTTTACTTTGAGAGTTTCCCCGGATTCTATGTCACAGGAAGCCTGTATCGACCGAAAGGATTTGAAGGCCCTCGACCCGGCGTATTAAGCCCTCATGGTCATTGGTCCAACGGTAGATTCACGGAGAATCTGGACATATGGAACGATCTCAATCAAGGAGCAGAACGTTTTGAAAACGGGGGACGTTCTCCACTTCAATCCCGCAATGTCCAACTGGCCCGGATGGGGTGCGTGGTGTTTCACTATGATATGGTGGGATATGCTGACAGCATCCAGATCACAGAAGATCTGGCGCACCGTTTCAACGTCCAACGGCCGGAAATGAACCATTCTGAGCGTTGGGGATTTTTCAGCCCTCAAGCCGAATCAAACCTTCAAAGCATCATGGGTCTGCAGACGTGGAACTCCATCCGTTCGCTGGATTTCCTTGAAACCTTGCCTGATGTGGATACGGCTCGTCTAAGCATTACTGGCGCAAGTGGCGGTGGGACTCAATCATTCATGATGGGAGCTCTGGACAGCCGTCTTGCAGCTTGTTTCCCTGCCGTCATGGTATCTACTGCAATGCAAGGTGGATGTACTTGTGAGAATGCCTCAGGATTAAGGATACCCGCCGGAAATGTAGAAATTGCAGCACTCTTTGCCCCGAAACCTCTGGGTATGACAGGAGCCAATGACTGGACAGTTGAAATGACCACCAAAGGGTTCCCCGAGTTAAAAAAACTGTTCACCTTGTATGGTCAGGAAGACAATGTATCGCTCGCACAACTTAACCACTTTGGACACAACTACAATTACGTGAGCCGGTCCACAATGTATCATTTCATGAACCAACACTTGAACCTGAATCTTGCGCTTCCCATCGTGGAACAAGATTATGAACGCCTTGACAAAGCCGCATTGACCGTTTGGTCCCACGGCCACGATACCCCGGAGGGAGGTCCCGGCTTCGAACGCGATTTGCTGCAGCATTGGCATGAGGATAACCAGCGTAAACTTCAGGCCAGTCATCAAAGTCCGCATGCATTTCGTAATGTGCATGGTCCGGGTATCGAAGCGATCATTGGTCGCACTTTCGAAAGGGCAGGCAATGTCGAACTCGAATTGACCAGCAAGAGCGATAAAGGGAGTTACCTTGAAATGGTTGGCATGCTGAAAAACACGACTCATGATGAAGCAGTGCCCACTCTCTTTTTATACCCTTCTGAATGGAATGGTCGGACATGGATTTGGCCCACTGAGCATGGAAAAACTGGTTTACTGAATTCGAAGGGCAGACCAAGACCGATCGTACAAAGGGCGCTGGATGCAGGGTGTACCGTCGTTGGATTGGATCTTTTGATGCAGGGCGAGTTTTTACCCCCAACGGAGGAAGCCACTCAAAATCGCTTGGTATCCAATCCTCGAGAATTTGCAGGCTACACATATGGATACAACTCGCCTCTCTTTGCTCAGCGGGTACACGATATCCTTTCGCTTGTGGCATACGTGCATCACAACGAAAAACGCCCCAGTGAAAGCATCGAACTCATCGGACTGAATGGGGCCGGACATTGGATTGCTGCGGCGCGCGCAGTGTGCAGAGATGTCATACATCGCTCTGCGATTCAAACTCAGGGATTTCGATTTAGTGATCTGACCGATTTCAAGGATGTCAATTTTCTCCATGGAGGTGCAAAATACGGAGATCTGCCCGGAATGCTCGCTCTGGGAACTCCCTCTGAGTTGTGGGTGGCAAATGAAGAAAAAGATTCCGAGACACTCTTGAGAAATATCTATGCCTCATCCGGGTTTCCTGCTCGATTAACCATGACCTCATCAGGAAATGCCTCCATGGCCATTCAATGGTTATTGGAACAGGATTGAAACCAGTCACTTCTATTCAGACACAACCGAAACAGCAAATTTTTGGCAACCATTCGCTTGATTTCGCTCTGAAATATCGAGACATATCCAATAAATAAAATTACCGCACGGAGGGCTCAATTTGTTCTTGCTGGGATTCGTTGAGCTCCAAGTGATGCCCCTTGCGGGAGACAATGAATGGAACACTTCCCGAAAAACCTGCACATTCTTGCCTGAAACCGGAACCGTGCTCACCGTAGAGTGTCGTCCATCTATCAGTGACTATTTTATCGTAATAATTCCCCGTCATTACTGCTCGACTGTATCGCATACTGACTCGGTAGAACATTAAATGGACTCTGAGTGGTCAAGGTAATGAGGAAATGGCGCATCGGGAAATTGGATTCACTCGGGCGGCGCAACGAATGGATGAGGGCATCATGATCACATACACGCCCACTTTTAAACAGTCACCCCCTCAGCTTCTAATTCCCCCTGAAAAAGAATATGCTCAAAAACTGTCTCATGTCCGAAGCTGGTCGAGGTAGTCCTTACATAATAGAACAGATTGATTGTTTGAATCTCAATGGAAAAACCGACATTATGAGCAGAGAAAGATACGATCAATCATGAATCATCAAGGTATCAAAACACGGAGTTGTGAATTGTATTTCATCCCTATTTCAACCCGAATGCCATTGAAATTCGGGATTGAAACGCTAACAGAAGTCGTGCTTGCTCGCACAAAAGTCGAGGTGGCTACGTCCAGTGGCAAGCAGTGCTCCGGCTGGGGGGAAACTCCTCTGAGCGTTCAATGGGTTTGGCCTGGCAGTCTGCCCTATCAGGAGAGACTGAACGCGATGCAGACATTTTGTGAGATGCTGGCGCGCGCTGTGGTCGAATTCGACCTTTCAGCCGATCCCATCGAACTGGGGTGGCAGTTCCAAGAAACGCAACTTCCTCAACTGCTGGACACATTCAATATGAACCACCGCAAGGGCAAGGAATCGATGCCATGGCTGGCAGCGCTTGTGTGTCTTTCGTCATTCGACATCGCCATCCATGACGCATTCGGCAATGTCCATGACCGATCGATATTCAAGTGCTATGATGAAGCCTTTTTACAGTATGATCTGAGCCGATATCTGGAAGCGGCGAAGGATTCTTGCATCGATTTTTCAGGAAAGTATCCCAGCGATTATCTGGCAAACACACCCCTCAAAAGGCTGCGCGCCTGGCACCTGGTGGGTGGTGTGGATCCCTTGCAGAAAAGTGACCTCCATGGCGAGGAGCCCGATGACGGATATCCGGTCCTGCTGCGCGATTGGATTCGTACCGATGGTTTGAAATGTCTCAAAATCAAATTGCGCGGTGATGATGCCGCATGGGACATGGATCGCCTTTTGCAGATCGGGCAGATTGCTCTGGATGAAGAAGTGGAATGGCTGACAGCTGATTTTAACTGCAACGTGCGCAAGCCGGAGTATGTGAACCAGATATTGGACGAACTCAGGGATACCCATCCAAGGATTTATGGCATGCTTCTCTATGTAGAACAGCCTTTCCCATATGAACTTGAAGAACACCCCATCGATGTGCACAGCGTGTCTTCAAGAAAACCTCTCTTTCTGGACGAAAGTGCCCATGACTGGAAGCTGATCCGGTTAGGCCGTGAATTAGGCTGGACGGGCGTCGCGTTGAAGACCTGCAAAACTCAAACAGGTGCCATTTTAAGTGCATGCTGGGCAAAAGCGCACGGCATGACCCTTATGGTCCAGGATTTAACCAACCCAATGCTGGCACAAATCCCGCATCTTCAACTCGCTGCTCATGTTGGAACCATCATGGGAGTCGAGACAAATGGGATGCAGTTTTATCCGGAAGCCAGCACACCAGAGGCAAAAGAGCATCCAAGACTTTATCAACGTCGACATGGAGTGGTCGATCTTGGCACGCTCCATGGATCAGGTTTTGGTTATTGCGTCGACCGCATTGATCGAAAATTACCTGCACCCACATTGGTCGCAAGATAGAGGGCTTGTCATGCATGTAAACCCTGATTTTATTGATAAAGACTCGCTCAAATTGCTGAGAAACAAGCTCCAGGCCGGCTTGAATGGCCTGAGCATCACAAACTCTGAGGGGCGCCACCAAATCCGTAGCTTGTATCGGAGCGCATTGGAGAAAGACGTTCTCCCCTTCTGGTTTCCACGATGTGCGGATACTGAAAACGGAGGATTTTACACAGGACTGGATCAGGACGGTACTTTGATTGACACTGATAAGTCTGTTTGGGCTCAGGGGAGAATGACATGGATGTTATTACGCTGCCAACAAGACCTGGATCTTGGTTCAAAATGGCTTGAGTATGCAGAATCTGGCATTCAGTTCATGAAAAAATATTGTTTTGATTCAGATGGCCGCATGTTTTTTCATGTGACGAAACAAGGAAAGCCAATCCGGAAAAGGCGTTATGCCTATAGCGAAGCATTTGCAGCTATTGCTTTTGCAGCACACGCAAAGACAACTAACAGCGATGAATCTGCCCAACGAGCCCGTGATCTTTTGGAACAGTTCATCAAGTGGAATTTCGATCCATCCTCAAGAGGTGAACCAAAATACACCGATATCCGTCCCATGACGGGATTATCGCCTCGAATGATAGCAATAGTGACGGCTCAGGAGTTGAGGCACCAACTAGGTCCAAGTGATCAACTTGACGCAATGATCCGGCATATGATTACCGAAATCATTCGCCTTTTTGTGAAACCAGAGAAACGTTGCGTGATGGAACAAGTGCTACCGGATGGGAGTATCTCAGATCATATTGAGGGGAGATTACTGAATCCCGGGCACGCTATTGAGACGGCGTGGTTCATCATGCAGGAAGGTGCCTTACAGAAAAACGATTCATGGATACAGCTAGGCTGCAAGATGTTGGATTGGAATTGGCACCTTGCATGGGATCGAGAGCATGGCGGCCTTCTTTATTTCGCGGACGTGACTGGAAAACCCGTCCAGGAATATTGGCATGACATGAAATTCTGGTGGGTTCACAACGAAACCATGATCGCTTCCATCATGGCTCATCAGCTAAGCGGTGAAAAAAAATATGCTGAAATGCATGAAAAAGTGCACAATTGGTCATTTAAGCACTTTACAGATTCCAAACACGGAGAATGGTTTGGTTATCTGAGGAAGGATGGAACCGTTTCAAATCGAGCCAAGGGTAATTTGTGGAAAAGCTTCTTTCATTACCCGCGCTCATTGCTCTGGAGCTATCAATTGCTCAATAAAGACAAAGCAAGCGCTTAAAAATTGGCGGAATATGCCGATCTATAATATGTCAGGAGACCAATAATATTGGGAAAAGTGCTGGTTTCTGAGTCAAAACAGCGTAGGGTGACAAAGTTCTTGGAATACCAACGCTGTCTTGGTCACCAAGATGTTGCTTGGACCTTCAGATGGATTCAGCACAAGGGACTTACCCTAGCCAAATTTAGCAGGGCGAGTCTGGGTTCGATGGCAACATTGAAAAACGATAACTTTCGAAAATCCGTAAATTAAAAGTATGAGTGAAGACGCCTTCAACAACTTTACTCCCAGGGCACAGCAAGTACTGGCTTTGGCGAGAAAAGAAGCAGATCGTTTCAACCACAATTATGTGGGCACCGAGCATCTACTCTTGGGTCTGATCAAGTTGGATCAGGGAGTTGCTGTGAACGTGTTAAAGAAAATGGGGCTCGATCTGGAAACAGTGCAGCTGGAGGTTGAGAAACACGTCCCTCCGGGGCCCGACCACAAGGTAGCCGGCACAATTCCATATACTCCTCGTGTCAAGAAGGTGTTGGACCTTGCCTCAAAAGAGGCCAAGCAACTTGCTCACACCTATGTCGGCACCGAGCATATCCTTCTGGGTTTGCTTCGTGAGGGAAACGGTGTAGCAGCTAAAGTATTGCGCGGCCTTGACATCGATCTGGAGCAGACCCGTAATGAAATACTGAAAGAGGTTGACCCCAATTTTCAGGGCGGAGAGGATTTTGCGAACATGGAAGAGGCGGGCAAACCCGAGAAGAAGGGTGAAATCAAAACCCCCGCGCTCAAGGCATTTGGTCGCGATCTCACGGAAATTGCCCGCAAAGGGTCTATGGACCCGGTTATTGGTCGCAAGGATGAGATAGAGCGTGTCATACAAGTGCTATGTCGACGCACCAAGAACAACCCTGTTCTTTTGGGTGAGGCTGGTGTAGGAAAAACAGCCATTGTCGAAGGGCTCGCTCAGGAAATTTCTCGTGGAAACGTACCTGAGATTTTAAGAGAAAAGAGAGTCATCACGCTGGATCTTGCCCTGATGGTTGCGGGTACCAAGTATCGTGGTCAATTCGAGGAGCGCATCAAGGCTGTCATGGATGAAATACGGCGAACCAAGAATGTGATCCTCTTCATTGATGAGCTTCATACGATTGTGGGTGCGGGCTCGGCCGAAGGAACCATGGACGCCTCTAACATTATCAAACCGGCGCTCAGTCGAGGAGAAATGCAATGTATCGGCGCCACAACACTCAATGAATATCGCAAGTATATTGAAAAGGATGCAGCGCTGGAACGTCGTTTCCAAAGTGTCAAAATCGAAGCTCCTTCTCCGGAAGACGCCATTCTTATTCTTCAGGGCCTCAAGGGGAAATACGAAGATCATCACAACATCATCCTGACGGACGCTGCCATCGAGTCCGCTGTGAAACTTTCAGAACGTTACATCACAGGAAGATTCCTTCCGGACAAGGCGATTGATGTCATGGATGAAGCTGGTGCTCGCGCACGCATTGTTTCCATGACGCGGCCACCAGACGTCAAAAACCTCGAGGTGGAAATCGAAACTATCCGGGTCGATAAGGAAAAGGCAATCAAGGAGCAGGACTTCGAGAAAGCCGCTTCAATGCGTGACAAGGAAAAGCAATCGAAGGAAAAGCTCGAATCCATTTTAGGTGCGTGGAAAGACTCACGCGAAGAAAAGCGAGTTACGGTGGATGATGAAGACATGCTTCAGGTGGTTTCGAAATGGACGGGTATTCCATTGAAACGAATGGAAGCGGGCGAGATCCAGCGACTACTGGAGATGGAAGACGAGTTGTCCCGCATAGTTATTTCTCAAAACGAGGCAGTTTCCGCTCTCTGCAAGGCACTTCGCCGGTCGCGTGCTGATCTGAAAGATCCAAGACGTCCAATTGGAACATTCGCTCTTCTGGGGCCTACAGGTGTCGGTAAAACACTTTTGGCAAAAACAGTTGCAGCCCATATGTTTGGAGATGAGAAATCCTTGATACAGCTGGACATGAGTGAATACATGGAGAAGTTCACTGTGTCACGACTGGTTGGCTCACCTCCTGGCTACGTAGGCTACGAAGAGGGAGGCCAACTCACCGAACAGGTCCGACGCAAACCATATTCAGTGATTTTGTTCGATGAGATCGAGAAGGCACACCCCGATGTCATGAATATGCTGCTTCAAATACTGGAGGAAGGCAAATTGACAGACAACGTTGGAAGAACCGTTGATTTCAGAAACACCGTCATACTCCTCACATCCAATGTAGGAGCGCAAATGGTGAGCAGCCAGGCGAATATTGGATTCAGAAAACCTTCTGAACAGGGAGATTACGATGCCATGAAGGAAACAATCATGGATGAAGCTAAGCGCACCTTCAAACCAGAGTTCCTTAACCGTTTGGACGATGTCATTGTTTTCCGATCGCTCAACCGCGAAAGCTTGATCACGATCCTTACGCTTGAAACTGAGAAAGTCCTGACTCGCCTCAAGAGCAAGAACATAGATTTGGTATTGTCTGATAAAGCCAAGGACTTTCTGGTGGAGAAAGGATACGATCCGGATTACGGGGCTCGCCCCATGAGACGCGCTGTGGAAAGATACTTGGAAGACCCATTGGCGGAAGAAATTTTGAAGGGATCCCTGCTGGATAACCTGCGTATCAATGTGATCGTCGAAGAGGATAGTTTGGTCTTTCGTCAGGAGGCGAATATTGAGGGAGAAGCCGTCTCCAGCTGACGTTCGCTGAACAACCAGAATCAAGCCTATTCAAATTGAATCAGTAGCACCCGTCTGAATATTTAAGCAGACGGGTGTTTTCAGTGACGCCTCAAAACCCAATAATCACCACGTGAAAACAAGAAAGCTAGGAAGGACAGACTTGCAACTGCCAATCGTAGGCTTCGGAGCGTCTTCCTTGGGACAGGAATTCCGACCGATCCAACTGGACGAAGCTATGAAGAGCGTTACCACCGCGCTTGAATGTGGTATGAACCTCATTGACACCTCCCCATTCTACGGGCGAGGCATGAGTGAAGTTTTGTTGGGCATGGCTTTAAGAGACATCTCGCGCAACGACTATATTTTATGTTCCAAACTTGGACGATACGATCTGGATCATTTTGATTTTTCAGCAAAACGTGTTGAAGAAAGTGTGGATGTCAGTCTGCACCGGTTGGGAACGGATCATCTGGATATTATTCTCTGTCACGATATCGAGTTTGTGCCAATGCAACAAATCGTCGACGAAACCATTCCAGCCCTGAAAAAAATTCAAGCCTGCGGAAAAGTCCGTTATATCGGAATTAGCGGATATCCTCAGAAAATTTTTAAATTCATCATTGATCAAGCAGGCATAGACTGTGTGTTGAGTTACAATCAATACACTTTACAGAATACTCGATTTGCTGATGAGTCGATTCCTTACCTGCAGGAACGAGGTGTGGGTATTATGAATGCAGGTCCATTTTCGGCCAGACTGCTGACTAACGCTCCCCTTCCCGCCTGGCTCAAAGAGCCAGAATCCGTGAAACAGGCAGCACGCAAAGCCGCCAGGTTGTGCGAACAAAAAGGTTTTGATATTGCGAAAATCGCATTGCAATTCTCAATTGAAAACAAGGATATCGCGACCACTATAGCCGGCAGTGCTAACCCCGATAACATTCGTAAATGGGCGGAATGGATTGAAGAACCCATGGACAGGGAATTACTCGAGGAAGTCCTTGCTATCTTCCAGCCGGTAAAAAACATCGGCCACAAGGAAGGTTTAGCTGAAAATAATTAACTCATACACGCAACATTCGGTCATCCAATATGAAAGCACTCCAATTAACTGAACCAAAAACTTTTGAAACGATCGATCTTCAGGAACCTGGACAGCCTGGACCGGGTCAGGCACTGGTTCAAGTCCATCGGATAGGTATCTGCGGCACAGATTACTCCGGTTATCTCGGTAAGATGCCCTTTTTCAGCTACCCGAGAATTCCTGGACATGAATTGGGTGTAGAGGTGCTTGCTGTGGGCAGCAATGTTTCCAACGTTAAGACGGGTGATCATTGCAGCGTTGAACCTTATATGAATTGTGGCAACTGTTATCCATGTCGCAAAGGAGCCAGCAATTGTTGCGAAAGTCTTAAGGTCATCGGAGTCATGGAAGATGGTGGAATGAGAGAACGCTTCCTCATTCGAGCGGAAAAATTACATACCAGTCAGAAACTGACGTTTGATCAATTGGCCCTTGTGGAGACACTGGCTATCGGATGCCATGCCAATGATCGAGGTGCTCCCTCCGAAGGGGAACATGTCCTGATCATCGGCGCAGGTCCTATCGGTCTGGCCACGTTGGAGTTCACGCGACTCACCGGCGCTAAGATAACCGTCATGGATATGGTGCAGACCCGTCTTGATTTCTGTAAATCCACATACGGTGTCGATCACACCATTCTGTTCAAAGGCGATGGATCGGAAACTGTTCAAATGATGGAATGCACCCATGGTGATAAATACTCCGTTGTCACAGATGCCACAGGCAATCAACGTTCCATGTCCAACGCGCTTCAATATGTCGCTCATACCGGCTCATTGGTTTATGTGGGAATTACGACCGAAGCAATCAGTTTCAAACACCCCATGCTCCACAAACCTGAAATAACCCTCAAAGCAAGTCGCAATGCACTGCCCAAAGATTTCGGAAGGATTATTGGATTGATCGAGGATGGCACCATTGATACGGCTCCATGGGTCACCCATCGAACGGCATTCGATGCAGTAGCCGAAAATTTCGAAGGATTTACTCGCCCCGAGACAGGCGTCATTAAGGCAATCATTGAAATGTGCTAGTATGCCCCAATGGACCATGGTTCAAACGATGAGCAACGCTCTGCCAAGATAGTTATGAATACAAATTTCATGCGCTTGGGAGTTTTAATTCTTTGTTCATGGATTTGGGGCTCTTGCCTTTTTATTGCGCACTCAGCCTCTGATAGCAGAGCTGATCGGTCGAAACTCAAGATCAATGAGATACTCGCAAGCAATATCAATGACGTCAAAGATGAGTATAATGAAGATGAAGATTGGGTTGAATTATACAACGAAGGAGAGGCTGCCGTAGATGTAGGGGGCATGTACTTTTCAGACGATCCAAAAAAACTGTCCAAATTCCAAATTCCCACGGGAATGTCCCGGCATACAAATATCCCTCCGGGAGAATACAAGTTATTCTGGTTTGACGGTGAGCCCAAGGAAGGCCCTTACCATGTTTCCCTGAAGCTGAGCCGCAAAGGAGAAGCCTTGCTCCTCACCGGTTCCGACGGTCAGACCTTGATTGATAGCGTTCGTTTCCCATTACAGCGAAATGATATCTCATATGGCAGGGATCCAAAAGACACAGATCGTTGGTTGTATTTCAAAAACACAACACCACTCCAACCAAACAACGCCGAGGAAACGGCTAACAACGTAGCAAAAGATCCAGTCTACTCGCACGAGGAGGGCTTTTACGGTTCCCCCTTCGAGCTGAGCTTGAGCGCACCCTCGGATGCCACCATCTATTACACTCTGGATGGAGCCGATACAGATAAAAAAACAGGCTGACATATACCGGAGCTTTGACAATCCAAACGAACACCATCGTACGTGCGACGGTCATTCGCCCCAATCATCTTCAAAGTGAAACTCTTACCAAATCTTTTTTCATTAATGAACAAAGTAATGTGCCAGTCATTTCCGTCATCATGGATCCCTATTGGCTCTATGATGAAGATGATGGAATCTATACCAACTGGGAGGACGATTATGAGGTACCTGGGCACATCGAGTATTTTCCAGATAATGAAAGCAAGACCGCTGCATTTGCGTCCTACATGGGCGTGAGTATTGGAGGTAACAGCACGAAAGAATATCCTAAAAAATCCTTATCCATAAGATTCAGAAAGGGCTGGGGGAAATCACGCATCAAATATGCACTTTGGGATTCGAAGCCTAACGTGGAACAATTTGACGGGCTGAACATAAGAGCCGATATGGCGGGAGACAAAGTCAGCAGTCATCCGGTGTCAGGTGAGAGAATTAAAAACGAAATCATCTACGAATTCGCACATGCACTCAATTCGCACGTCGATGTTCAGGCATACAAACCGGTTTTACTTTTTCTGAATGGAAAATATTGGGGGCTTTATACTTTAATGGAACGAAAGGGAATTGATTTTATTCGGGAAAATCATGGATTTAAAGAAATCGACATGTTGAGTGAGGAGGACATGCTGGTTTCACACGGAGATGATGTTCATTTCGAGAGAATGAGGAGTTACATCGAATCTCATGACATGACTGAACCTAATCACTACCGCCAAGTTCAGCAATGGATGGATGTGCTCAGCTTTATCGATTACTGGATTTTTGAATGCTACAGCGGAGCACATGATTACGAAGTCAACATACGTTACTGGCGCCCCAGAACTGAGGATGGGAAATGGAGATGGCTTGCCTTTGACATGGATTCCTGGCGCGAGTGGGATCATGATATCTTCGATTATTACTTTGAAGAAGATAATGAGCAGGTTGTCATGCTACCCTACCTTTTGAAGAATAAGAATTTCTTTCACCTTTTTGCGAATCGAATGTGCGATGCGCTCAATACAGGCATGAGCCCCGAAAGTGCGGAAGGGTTCGTTAGGAAGATCACACAAAAAATTGAGCCGGAAATCGATCGTGAAAGAGAACGCTGGAAAAATGAACATGAATATGTGGAAAAAGGATCACAAATTGCTCGGTTCATGGAGCATGCTGCAAAACGCCCTGCTTATTTACGTCGGGCATTTCTAAATTTCTACACACTCAAGGGAAGGGAGATCAAGGTGAAGCTTAAAGTCAAAGGTCAAGGATCAATCCAAGTAAATACGATCATTCCAGAAAGCTATCCCTGGACTGGTGTTTATCTGGGTGGCATTCCCATCACCCTCGAGGCAAAGCCCGATGAGGGTTCAAGCTTCAGTCATTGGTCTCCCTCTGAGCTTGGGCATAATTCTCAAATCGAGATAAACCGTATGGATGATCTCGAAATTGAAGCAATCTTCGAGTAATTCGATAAAACTTACTTACTCGGATTGTTCTTTTTTCGGTGCTCTGAGCTGAATATGCAGATCCCGCAATTGACGATTGTCAGCTATTCCAGGTGAGTCCGTCATCAAACAGGTCCCTTTGGCTGTTTTGGGGAAAGCGATGACGTCTCGTATGCTAAGCGTGCCACACAAGATCGCAATCAAGCGATCAAAGCCGAGGGCGATTCCGCCATGCGGAGGGCATCCGTATCGAAAAGCTTCAAGCATGTAGCCAAATCGAGCCTTGATGACATCCTCGGGCAATTGAAGCACTTTCTCAAATATGGTGCGCTGTAATTCAGGCTGATGAATACGAATGGAACCTCCTCCGAGTTCAACCCCATTGACCACAAGATCATAATGCTGGCCTCGCACTTTTTTGGGATCGGATTCAAGAAATTCGATATCCTCCTCGACAGGAGAAGTAAAGGGGTGATGACTCGAGTACCATCGATTCATTTCCTTGTCGAAACTCAAGAGAGGGAATTCAATCACCCAAAGAAAGTCAAAACGCTTGGAGTCAATTGTAAGTTTGCCACGCTTTTGCAGTAATTCAGCACAATGCAGGCGGATACGACCCAATACCTCACATGCAGCCAGCCACTGATCTGCCGCAAAAAGGATCAAATCACCATCTTCAATTTGAAGTTGTTTTTGAAGTGCCGCTTTTTCTTCGTCGCTGAAGAATTTGACAATAGGCGATTTCCATTCACCATTTTCAACCTTGATGTAAGCAAGACCCTTCGCCCCGTGATTGATTGCAAGCTGTGTCAAGGATTCCATCTGTCCCTGCGTCACATCGGCCAATCCCTTGGCATTAATCGCCTTGATCACACCACCACGCTGAATCGTTCCACTGAAAACTTTAAACCCGCTACTTTTGAAAGCTTCGGAGAAATCATGTATTTCCAAACCAAAACGGGTATCGGGTTTATCAATTCCGTAGGTATTCATCGCTTCTTCAAAAGAAATACGTTTGAAAGAAGAAGGGATTTCGACGTTGAGAGCTTCTTTCCAAATCCGCCCCATCATTCCTTCAACGAGAGCGTAGATATCTTCTCGATCAATGAAAGACATCTCAATATCCACCTGAGTGAATTCAGGTTGACGGTCTGCACGCAGATCTTCATCACGATAACAACGCGCCAGTTGGAAATACTTTTCAACCCCGCTTACCATGAGTATTTGTTTATACTGCTGGGGCGATTGCGGCAGTGCGTAGAAATGTGAGGGATGAATCCGGCTTGGCACCAGAAATTCACGGGCACCTTCAGGGGTAGATTTAAATAATGTCGGCGTTTCAACTTCGAGAAACTCCATCTCGTCCAGAAATACCCGCGTTGCCGTCGCCACTTTGCTGCGGAGCCTGAGGTTGTGAATCATTTCAGGGCGTCGCAGGTCAAGATAACGGTACTTGAGACGAAGTTCTTCGTTCACCTTGGATGCCGTTTCAGGATCATCCACGGGGAAAGGCAATACATCCGCAGCATTAAGCACCTCCATGGATTCCACCATGACTTCCACTTCGCCGGTGTCGATTTTGGAATTGTTCGTGCCTTCCGGTCGATGACGGACTTTTCCTGTAACTGAAATCACACTTTCGCTGTGTAATGAGGCTGCCTGATCAAACAAAGCAGCAGGCACGTCGGTGGGATCAAACACGGTTTGCGTGCGGCCTTCTCGATCTCGAATATCAATAAAAAGGACGCCCCCCAGATCTCGCCTTGAATGCACCCATCCATTCAAGGTGACTATCTGATCAATGTGCGCTGTTCGAATCTCGTTACAATGTATAGTGCGTTTCTTCATGTAGCCAATACTGATTGGTATCCATCAATGGATACCCCCAATCGAGCGCATTGTTTTACTTGATTTAAGGATAAATCAAAGAAAAAACGCTGATTGATCCAGAGACAGGGTCAATTCAAGCGGCAAATATGGGGAAAACCGCTCCTATCACAGATAAATCCTCCTTCATCGCAGCAATTCAGAACAACCGGTCAATCTGCACTCCGAACACAGAAAATTGCAAAATCCAGGTTCAAATGATTTAGTGGAGTGATGAATGACTATCGATTGGTTTTGGTCACGGCGCCCGATATAGAGTCGGCAAGGAAGTTGGTGAAAGGTGCTGTCGAACGAAGGTTTGCTGCCTGCGGGAAAATTATTTCAAATATTGAATCCCATTACTGGTGGGAAGGAAAGTTGCAAAGCAATCTGGAGTGTCAGTTATTATACAAAACACACAATGAACGTATTAGCGATCTCCAGGATTGGATTGTTTCGGAACACCCTTTTGAGACACCTGAGTTTGTTGTGATCCCGCTGGAATCAGGTTTTGAGAAGTATCTGGATTGGGTCAAAGCTGAGACCAGAGCGGCAGACGCATGAAGCGAAATCGTTTATCCGACAAATGCAGCATGAGTTGATTTCAGAGCTGCTTCTCCTTTAGAGCATTCAATCACCACAGAAATTTTGATCTCACTGGTTGATATCATGAGAATATTCACCTTTTCTGTCGAGAGAACTTCAAACAACCTGGCCGCGACACCAGAATGGCTTTTCATGCCAACGCCAACCACAGATAGTTTGCAGATACTTTCGTCCGTAGTCATTTCGGCAAAACCAATGGATTGCTGCAGATCGTTTAAAACTTTTTGAGCTTTGGTAAGGTCTGTTTTTTCGACAGTGAATGACAAGTCTGTCACGGGTAATCCATCCTCATGACTCACATTTTGCACTATCATATCCACATTGACCGCGGCCGCGCTGAGGGGCTGAAAAATGGACGCGGCAACTCCCGGATGATCTGGCACATTCAACAATGTGACTTTTGCCTGGTTTTTATCAAGTGACACGCCGCGCACAACGACATTTTCCATATCAGGTGAGGATTCTTTCACAGTGGTTCCCGGATTATCATTTAGACTGGATCGCACTTCAAAGACGACTCCAAACTTTTTTGCAAACTCGACGGATCTTGATTGCATGACTTTGGCACCAGAACTAGCCAGTTCCAGCATCTCATCATAGGAAATGGATTCCATCTTTCTGGCGGTAGAGACGATGCGTGGGTCGGCGGAATAAACCCCATCGACATCTGTATAAATCTGGCACAAATCAGCTTTGAGAGCAGCTGCCATTGCGATGGCTGTCAGATCTGACCCCCCCCTTCCCAGCGTGGTGATCTGCCCTTCGCTTGTGCGCCCTTGAAAACCGGCAACAATCACCACATTTCCCTGATCAAGGAGTGCATGAGCTTGAGCTGGAGTGATATTTTTGATTTTGGCCTTGGAGTGCACTCCATCGGTGGTGATCCCTGCTTGAGCTCCAGTCAACGAAGCTGCGGGAATATTCAAAGAGTGCAGTGCCATTGCAGTCAAGGCGATTGTTGTTTGCTCTCCAGTAGCAAGAAGCATATCCATTTCACGCTCAGCGGGCATGTCTGTCATGGATCGAGCCATGCCGATCAACTTGTCGGTTACCCCGCTCATCGCTGAGACGACGACAACAACCTGATCCCCATTACGATGGTATCTGGCCACACGATCGGCGACGGCCTTGATCCGGTCCGTGGTTGCAACCGAAGTCCCGCCGTATTTTTGAACAATTAATGCCATCTCAAATTCAGCTCCAAAATTCTTAGAGACCAATCAGTTTGGAAACTGCTTCTAAACTAGCTTCACTTTTAATGGGCTTCTTCGCTGCACATTGGATCGCCCGATCGGGATCTTTGAGACCGTGACCAGTCATCGTCGCGGAAATAAGGCTACCTTCAGGTATTCGCCCTGCCTTCACACATTTGATCAACCCTGCAAGTGGAGCTGCACTCGCAGGCTCCACAAAGACACCTTCTGTTTGAGCTACCAGCATATAGGCTTCTACAATTTCTTCATCCGTGACTTTTCCAATCCAACCGTCTGAGCTTTTGATCGCATGATTGGCGGCCTGCCAGCTGGCTGGATTACCTATCCGGATAGCAGTCGCTATTGTCTCTGGATGCTCGTAAATTTGGCCATCGACAATGGGAGCAGCTCCCGCGGCCTGATAACCACACATTCTGGGGCGTGCGTTCACAATACCTGCTGCATGGTATTCCTGATAACCTTTCCAGTAGGCAGTGATATTTCCAGCATTGCCAACAGGCAGAAAGTGAAAGTCAGGCGCTCTTCCGAGCTGATCGCAGATTTCAAATGCAGCCGTTTTCTGACCTTCGATACGAGAAGGGTTGATGCTGTTGACAACTTCCACTTTTCCGGTGGCTCCCAGCTCACGCACAATTCTCAAGGCATCATCAAAGTTACCATCGACGGCAATAGTCTGCGCTCCATACATTAACGCCTGGGCAAGCTTGCCCATTGCAATGTTCCCATCAGGCAAAAGAACGACGCATTTTAGATTGGCACGAGCGGCATAAGCAGCGGCGGAAGCCGATGTGTTTCCGGTGCTGGCACAGATGACGACTTCAGCTTTTTTTTCAACAGCCTTGCTGATCGCCATGGTCATGCCCCGATCCTTGAAGGAAGCAGTGGGGTTCAATCCTTCATATTTGAGGTATAGATCAAATTCACCACCTATCTTTCGGACAAAATTGTCCAGCTTGATCAGTAAAGTGTTCCCCTCGTTAAGAGTGATGATGGGAGTCGTATCCGTGACTGGAAGATAGCTGGCGTATTGACGTATCAGTCCCTGCCAATGAGTAATCTGTTCTTTTGAGGAAGGATGTCGCATGCAATTAATCTTCAAAATTTTCGACCCGAATCACCTTTGGGATACCTCGCACCACCTTGAGTTTACGAATGAGCTCAACAGCGTGATTCATTGATTCAATACTCGCATCATGAACCATTAATATCAAGGGAACCATGTCACCTTCGTGCCCCTCTGGCTGTATGATGGATGAGATGCCAATATTTGATTCCGCAAGGATTGCAGTGATTTTTGACATGGTGCCGGGTCGGTCCACCACGTTGAGCCGCAAATAAAATGGAGCAACGGTTTTTTCCCATGGCGCAACGATCCCATCTTCCGAGTGGGGAACAAAAGGAGGAATGCGATTGTGAGTACCGTGCTTTAAATCAAGTGCGGCATCCGCCAGGTCACTGACAACAGCACTCGCGGTTGCATCCTGGCCTGCCCCGCGTCCGTAATACAATGTTTCCCCAACAATATCGCCTCCGATAAAAATGGCATTGAAAACATCCTGCACACCGGCAAGGACATGGTGATTAGGGACTAATGTTGGGCAAACGGATATTTGAATGGCGTAAGAATCTGATGACTTTTGCGCTGGCTTGATTGTTGCCAGCAGTTTGATGGTATAGCCCAGCTGTTCGGAAAATTGTATATCCAGAGGAGATATACCCCGAATGCCCTCGACATGAATCTGCTCGGGCGGGATCCAAAATCCATGCGCCAGAGAGCCGAGTATGCCCGCTTTATGCATCGCATCGATACCGTCGACGTCTAGTGAAGGTTCAGCCTCCGCGTAACCGAGTCGCTGCGCATCTTCAAGCACTCCTCCAAATTCACTGCCTTCCCGCTTCATACGAGTCAGGATGTAGTTACAGGTGCCGTTGAGGATGCCGTAAATGTAAGGAATACGGTTACCAATCAAACCTTCCCTCAGGACTTTGATGATGGGGATGCCGCCAGCAACGCTGGCTTCGTAATACAAATTGGTGTTATTTTCATCGGCGAGCGCAAAAAGTTCCTCTCCAAATTCGGAAATAAGTGCTTTGTTGGCGGTAACGACTGGTTTTCCAAGGGTCAATGCTTTTTTGACAATCTGCTTTGCGGTCCGCACTCCCCCTACCAGCTCAATGACGAGATGTATCTTGGGGTCTTCAACAACAGATTTCCAGTCCGTAGATAGAAGCTTTTTGGTGATTTTTACGTTTCTCGTCTTTTGCAGATCACGCACAACCACGCTGCGAACCGACAGACTGATACCAAGGCGTGAAGCGATCAGACGGCCATTTTTCTTTAGAGCCTGATAAACGCCGCCGCCGACTGTTCCTCCGCCGATGATTGCAACATTAACTTTTCCCATAAAAACAAAGGAAAAGAAATTGCATGATTCACCACTACTCGACAAATCCAAAATGAAGAAAATTCAATTACCTTGAAGAATAATCTTTTCAGGACTGGGGCAAAAGCTAGATTTAAAATATTCATCAGACGATAACAAACCAACCATGGATACCTCACAATCAACCTGTTCCAGCTCTTTGATAGGCTGCTTTAGCCTGGCAGTATTCCTCAATGCATCTGCAGTCAACGCCGCCGGACAAAATGAATTCGAACCCCAAACTATTGATGACTCCATCAAAATTGGATATGGCCTGGCCATCGAGGATGTGAATGGAGATGGGCGGAAGGATATACTTCTCGCGGATGCTCATCAGATCGCGTGGTATGAAAACCCTTCCTGGACCAAACACATCATGACGGAAAAACTCACTGAACGGGACCACGTTTGCATTGCAGCCAGAGATTTGGATGGTGACGGCAAGGCAGAAGTGGCTGTTGGTGCTGGTTGGAATCCAGGGGATACCGAAAATAGCGGAAGTGTCCATTACCTGATGCCCCCAGAAGATCTAAGAAAAAAATGGACTCCAATCAAACTCCCCAATGAGCCTACGGTTCACCGAATGCATTGGGCAGAAAACTGGCGTGGTGACTGGGATCTGGTCGTTTTACCCTTGCATGGGCGCGGCAATAAAGGAGGTAAAGGATACGGGGTCGAAATGTTAGCCTATACAATACCAGAAAACCCCAAAACCGAATGGCCCACCAGGCTGATCAACGGCGATTTGCACATGACCCACAATTTTGACGTTACTCAATGGGACGACGACACTACGGAAGAATTTCTCATTGCTGGGCGTGAAGGGGTTTTTGCCTCTAACTGGGTGGATGGGGCCATGAAACTTCACACTATCGGCAATGATCAGGGTGGAGGCGCGGGTGAGGTGCGCTCAGGAAAATTACCTGACGGAAAGAGATTTGTCACATCCATCGAACCCATGCATGGCTCGTCGGTTGTCGTTTATACTCAATCAGACAGTAACTTGAATGGCACTTGGAAACGACATGTGATAGAGGATAAACTGAAGGATGGACACGCTGTGGCATGTGCAGACCTTCTGGGAACGGGCAGTGACCAGATTATTGTGGGCTGGCGAGCAATGAGAAATTCAGGGGCTCCCGTTGGAATCAAACTTTACACGGCAAGCAAACCGGATGGTTCTGAATGGGAAGCCAGTTCGATAGATGACAATCAAATGGCTTGCGAAGATTTAAAAGTCGCGGATTTAAACGGTGACGGAAAACTCGACATCATTGCTGCAGGCCGCAAAACCAAGAATGTCATCATTTACTGGAACCGACGCTAAAACGGTGTCAGACAGCCTTGTTCAGTGAGACAAATGGAGAGTCATTTACAAATTCAAGTCGGCAAACTCACACGCCGCGAGTTCAGGCTGCGAATGGGATCCGGCGAGCTGCAAGCGTGTATCCTGCCTCTGGCGGCGATTGAACAACACTTGGAGCATATGGCGATGGAGCATGATTGGCGCAGTGTCAGCCTCATGGCCAGAAAGGTAGCTGAAAACTTATCTCCGAAAGTGCTGGTAGCCGAAGCCATCATGGCAGGCATCAGCGAGCACCACATGAAACATCCGGGCACCTTGACATTGAAGCCCGGCACCTTTCTTGCGGTGGTATCGGATGTGATTGAAAGCCTGTCTCGCGCAGGTTTTCAAAATATTCTGGTCCTGAACGGCCACGGGGGCAATGTCATCCCTTGCCAGCAGACATGGGATCAATTTCTTCGATATTTCCAGATCAATTTGCATTTTCTGTCTTACTGGGATGTATTGAATCAGCATGACGCAAAGGAACTTTTGAAATCAGGTCATCGATTGCCCGAGGACCTTCCGGGTCACGCTCAGGAATTTGAAACAAGTATTGCACTGAAATGGTTTCCTGAAAATGTGCGCTCGGATGCCGTCGGGGATCAAAGGGATCGCACGCCAACAGAGGCAAGACCAGAAACAGGCGAAGCCTTCACTGAGAGAATAGTGCATCGCCTTTCGGACTATTTGAAAGAAATGATTGACGGCAAACGCCAACAGATTATCCCCCCCTTTCATCCCTAGATTTCCGTATCCACAAAGCCATTAGGAGTAAGCCCAGCCTCGGTCGACCAATAATTCCTGCCCAGTCATGGCAGCGCTGGCATCGGATGCCAGAAACATCGCGACCTCTGCAATTTCTGCTGGCTGAATGAGATCAGGCACGCATTGCGATTCTCGAATCATTTTTTTGACTCGTTTCGTCACAAATTGCTCCAGTTGTCTATTGGTCATGATCCAGCCAGGTGAAAGTGTGTTGACCCGAATTCCACGAGGGCCCAATTCCCTGGCTAGAGATCGCGTGAACCCGATGATCCCGCCCTTGGTGGCCACATACGCGGACATCTCAGTGGGGCCAATGTGAAAAGTGATACTTGAAAAATTGATAATGGAAGCCCCCTTTGACATTAAAGGCAAGGCCGATTGAGAGGTTAGAAAATACGCTTTTAAATTTCTCGCAAACAACTGATCCCATTGCTGACTTGTCATGGATTCAAACGTAATCCGGGGATCGGCTGCTGCGTTGTTGACGAGCACATCAATCTTTTTCTCCTTGATGCCAATTTTTTTGATCCACGACCTCACGGAGCTCTCCCTCACAAGATTCAACTTTTGAAAAATGACCTTTTCTTTCAATGTAGCGGCAAGTTGCTGCCCTGTTGTTTCATCCGAATCGCAAAAATAAACCTTCGCGCCCTGATGACAAAACGATTCAACCATCGCTGCCCCGATACCGTTTGCACCGCCGGTAACCAAAACCACCTTACCGGAAAGATCTTTGTAAATCGCTGACATAAGAATTAAATAATCTAAAAAAACTGAAGAAAACAACCTTCCAGCAGTGAAGGTTCCAAAATTATATTTTTTCCAAGGAATACCTCCCAGATCGAGCACATGCCTCTCCATGAGCATTCCCGGTGTGCCAGGCGACTATTTTTGCGCCTTTCTTATAAAATCCCCGCCGAACCAACTCGAGGATTCCAAAAAACATTTTCCCGGTATAAACGAGATCAAGGTCGAGTTTTTGGGAGGCTTGAAAATGCTCACAAAAACTGCGCAATGCTGCAGTGGATCTGGCATAACCCCCCATATGAAATTCCGTTTGAATCGACCAGTGACGATCCGACACCTCATATCCTTTCAACAACCTATGGATCTCTGAAACAAGAAAATCTCCATTTTTGAGAGCAGAGAATCCTTGCACCTCCGTGTTGGAGGTGGCGCCTAGCACCATCCCTGCCATTGTTCCTCCCGTACCTACTGAACAGCAAAAATAGTCATATTGCCCCCGAATGCGGCGGGTCATTTCGCTGGTTCCCTGAACGGCAAAAGAGCTTGAGCCCCCTTCAGGAAGGATCAGACAGGGGGACCAATCAAGCTTCAATTGGTCAAGATAATCAGAGTTGTTTTTTTGGCGGTAGTTTTCTCGACTGATGCCCTCCAACCGCATTCCCCAGTCCCTGGCCTGGGAGAGCACCGGATTGAGCTTACGGGATTCCTCTCCTCTGATGATGCCAACTGTCTCAAAACCAAACAAATGTCCAGCAGCAGCTACGGCCAGAATATGATTGGAATAGGCCCCACCAAAGGTGACCAGCCTCGGGATTCCTTCCTTCTCTGCATGGATCAGCGCGTATTTTAATTTCCACCACTTGTTTCCAGCGATCATCGGATGAAACAGATCATCACGCACCACATCCAGAGACACTTGATGATCTTTTAATTCAGGCAAGGCAATGGGTTGCACAATTAAGGGAGCGTTCTCCAAATCAAAAAAACTGCAGACGGAACGCTTCATCAATCGGCGCAAAGAAAAGCAGCACCAGCCATCAATAAAGCGCCGACTGGCACAACATCCTCGCGTAACTCTGCGAGACTGATGACAGGGCCTGGTTTGAGCGCTTCCATCAGATATTGGGAAAACTCAAGGGCGACGCCTTTCAGCAAGGGTTGTCCCAGCAACGATAAGCCTCCTCCCAGGATGATCGCCTCCGGATGAAAAAGGTGTGTGACATGCGATAAAGCAAATGCCAGTGATTGCGATGTTTCCTTCAATATGGATTGAGCCAGCGGGCACTTTGCTTTGAGTGCATCGCCTAAAAATTCAGCTTCATTGGAGGAGCTGTTTCCGATGAGCTGCGCCAGGCAGCTATCAGGTCGCTCTTTGACCGCTTCTCGAATTTTGCGATCAACTGCCCAGCCGGAACATTCCTGCTCGACGATCAATCCCGAACGATCAAGGCAGATGTGGCCGATCTCGCTTTCACTAGGCTTGGATCCATGATAGATGGCACCATCCACGACAACTCCTCCCCCTACGCCACTCCCTAGTGTTACATAAAAAATGGGGTTACACCCCTTCCCTGCTCCTGCGAGAGCCTCTCCCAGAGCAGCAACATTGGCGTCGTTATCCATGATGACAGGCAAATCAGTAAGACTTTTAAGCCAATCTTTCATGGGGAATCCAGACCATCCACTTATATGGTGGGAACAGGCAATTTGACCTCCCTCTCGATCCACCGGCCCGCCAAAGCCGACGCCAATACCAACGATGTTACCTTTCCCTCTCGAATACTTGGCCAATGCGCCTTTGATTTGATCGCGTATGCCTTGCGCACCGGATGCTCGATCTACTTTGAATCGTTGGCGGTCAGTGATCTCCCCCTTGCAATTACCAAGCACAACCTGCAGCTTGGTCCCTCCAATTTCAATACCGATGAGCAACTGGTTCATTTTGAAAACAAGTGCATGGGGTTCGATGAAAGTTGATATGGTTTCAGCATTTCTATCAGATGTTTCATGAGTTGATCACAGGCCTTCATCCTCCACCTTCTCAAAACGAATCCTGGAAACATCGCTTTCACCAAGCTCCAGCAAGCTAGCATTCTGATAAAGCTGCATTGCAGAAATATTTTCTTCCAATCCCGCTCGTCTTCGCTGCCTGTTGATTTCCATTATTGAAAGGACATCAAGCGCCACCGGGTCTCGGCTCATTCTGAGCTCTTTCAACATCGTTGAATATTGAAGAAACCCTCGTTCCTCGCCTTGGTATTGACAGATCAAAGCGTCCACTACATTGAGTGCCAGTTTGTCATAAAGCTCGGGAATCGCACATATTTCCGGTATCGCCTGATGATATCGATCTGAGTCCAAGGTGAACCTCAAACTGTTATCCACGCCTCCAGTCGCCAGGCCGACGATTTGACCGTTCACGCCTCCAAGGTAATGGTTCAGCATTGGATGTACTTGTATGATGCGCGTCAATTGATGGGTCAGGAGCTTTGAAACAAACGATTTACGCCCAACTCCCTTTTCATCTTTTCCAAATTCGTGATCCCCGAAGACAAGATTGCCGATTAGAGGCGCTTCATAAAATTTCTCGGGGTCATAGCCATACTCGGAGCTACCCGCAATGGTCACCCCATGACGCTTGGCAATCAGATCGTATCCGGTGGCAACCAGGACTCCTTTGCGCCGGTCCCAAATGATGATTTGATCTTTAGGAAAGCCAATGGAAATGAGACTGCGAACAATTGCCTCCACCACCACAGGCCGGGTTCCACTTACACTACCGGGATCAGAAAGGACCTTAATCCCAACGATATCAAATCCATCCACATACTGAGCCCATGCCTCAGATAACTTGTTTTTGTTTGAATAGCTCAACAGCAGGCGGTTGAACATTTCATACACCACCTCTTCATTAGGTGAAAACCTTTCGACAGCAGAGGGGTGACTGATAGCAACGACGCGGGATGAGTGCGAGAATTGGAGGGGATTTCCAGGTTCTGTTGCATTCATGTTCATGATCAGGCACAGCCAGAACATGATGATGCCTGTGCCAGAGTTGGGGGGTATTTTAGAGGTATTACCCGAATATGGCTTTAATGGACGTTCCATGATTGCGTTGGTATCTCATTTGGTGATAGTTTAATTCGCCTCAAAGGTCAATGCTGTCACTCATGAACCGATTCAAGCACAACACCCAGCTGAAAGTTAAACGCCGCGGAATGACGCATGGGTGGTTGCCGTTGCTGGCTGTTAGTCTGATGCTGGTCATGGCAGGCTGCACGCCCCCGGGAGCGGATGCACTCATGAATGGCAGGGAGCGCCTGGACAAAGGCGAAATCCAGAAAGCCATCAAAGCGTTCGAGAAAGCGACTAATTTCATGCCGGAATCGGCAAGGGCCTGGAATTATCTTGGCTTGGCGTATCATCGAGATGGTCAATTCATCGCTGCGCGAGATGCCTACGATAAGTCCTGGAGCAAAGACGACAATCTGGCTCAGTCAAAATTCAACAAAGGTTGCCTCCTGTTGGAAACGGGACAACATGCATTAGCAATCACCCTCTTCAAAACATTCCAGATGCTAAAACCGCAATCAAAGGAAGTTCTCCCGAAATTGGCACTGGCCTATTACGGTGAGGGGGAATTGGAAACTGCCAGATCCATTTATGAAGACATCCTGCGTCAAAACGAAAAAATGCCCAGTGCCTGGAATGGCATTGGTCTGATATTGGTTCAAGAGGGTAAATTCAGGGAGGCCTATGATTATTTCGATACGGCTTTAAAGCATCAGTCTAATTTTTCACCTTCTTTATTTAATCAGGGTGTCATCGCCTACCCCTCTCTGAAAAGGCCTGACCTGGCGGTTAAGAAATTACGGGAGTTCACGTTTCAAGCGCCAGATTCGGCTTTGACTCCCAGGGCAAAATCCATGGCAAATTCATTGGAAGATCGTTTGCTAAGTAAAACTCCGCCGGAACCCGCCAACATGGAAGTTGCAATTCAAGACAAGACAACTGTCAGCTCCAATCAGGTAAACTCTCAAAAACCAAACCTCGAAACGCTCGAACCCACAAACCAGGCCGGATCCACAGAGACAACGGAGCCTGCAGTCGTCGTCATCCAGGATGAAGGCACTTCAGGCCCTCAGACCAATCCTGCGGGATTCTCGGAATCCTCAGCTACTGAAAAAGAACAACCAGCAACCAACCCGCAGCCTGAAACAAACCTTGCTGAAGTTCAGCCGGACATACCTGATCAGGAAAACGAGCCTGCACCTCCACAAGTAAACCCAGCAACTGAAACAAACCCTGCGAAACCCGGCGTAGATCAACCCATTGGGATGAGGACCGACATGGCTGAATTGGTTACCAACCCAACAGAGGAAACTTTCACAATAACAAGCGATACAGATTTGAAAAAGGCAGGCAGCAAACCGCCTTTGGTGCGATCCTCACAGCCGGGCGTGACACCATTGCCTGAAGGGTTACCCTTTAATCCTTACAAATACCTGCTACCTGGAGCTCCTCTTCCAGGTAACCGAAATGAGGCTGCTTCATGGTTTAAAAAAGGCAACAGGGCATTCCAGCGGAATGATTATGAGGAAGCCGTTGAAGCATACGAAAAAGCCGTGGTAGAGGATCCGGCCTATTTTGAAGCCTACTTCAATCTAGGTTTGGCAGCTTTGAGAGGGGGGAATGCCGGCAAGGCTCTTCCTGCCTGCGAGCTTGCCCTGGCCATTCAACCAAATCATCGAGACTCCCGCTATAACCTCTCTTTGGCATTGGAAAAGCTGAACCACTTTCGTGATGCTGCGCGTGAATTGGAAACACTGCTCAAGGAAAATGCTGATGACACGCAAATCCTGATGCGCTTGGGCAATCTTTACTCAGAACCATTGCAACGCCCTGTTCGCACAAGAGAGGTTTACAGCCATTTACTGAAGTTAAGTCCCGGTTCCCCTGAATCGAGAACAGCACAACGCTGGCTGTACGAGAATCCCTGATCCCTAGTTCTCATGGCAGGTTTTTTAGGCCCAGAATTGGTTGAGCAGATCCGTCAGGCAAGCGACATTGTTGAGGTCATTTCCTCCTATGTTCCGCTGAAGCGTGCTGGTGGCACCTTCAAGGCCTTATGTCCGTTCCACAACGAAAAAACCCCAAGTTTCAATGTCAATCCGCAGCGTCAGACTTTCCATTGTTTCGGTTGTCACAAGGGAGGAGATGTTTTTACTTTTGTTCGTGAATACGAGAATCTGAGTTTTTCCGAGGCCGCCGAAAGATTGGCTGATCGCGCGCACATCACCCTGGAAGTAAATCAGGATCCACGTGCTGCGGAAAAAGCGGAGGTAAGGACGCTACTGCTGAAAATTCATGATGAACTCGCACACCATTGGCATCGATTGCTACTGAACGATTCTCAAGGAGAAAAAGGACGCGCTTATCTCAAAGAACGAGGTGTTTCTGAGGAGGCTGTTAAGAAATTTCAGCTGGGCTATGCGCCCTTGACATGGGACGGCACTCTTCGATGGAGCCGAAGTCGCAAACACGATCCAAAGCTCCTGGAACAAGCTGGACTGGTCATTCGTAAAGAAGAGGGCAACGATTACTACGATAGATTTCGCGGCCGATTAATGTTCCCAATCAATGACGTTCAGGGCCGCCCAATAGGTTTCAGCGGCAGGATCATTGAGGGTGATGCCGGCAAGGGTGCAAAATACGTCAATTCTCCCGAGACATTACTCTTCAAGAAGGGACAGGTCATCTATGGCCTTGATAAGGCTAAAAGAGCCATCCTGGATGCAAAATCTGCGGTCATCTGTGAAGGTCAATTGGATCTGATCGCATGTCATACGGCTGGGATTGAAAACGTTGTCGCACCTCAGGGAACCGCTTTAACACTCCAGCATGCAAGGCTTGTGAAGCGATATGCAGATGAAATCGTGCTTTGTTTTGATTCGGACAAGGCAGGAACGGATGCCGCGTTGCGCTCTATGGATGATTTAATCAACTCAGGATTGAACCTTCGCGTTGCAAACGTTCCCGCCCCCCATGACCCCGATAGCTTCATCGCAGAGCAAGGCTCTGACGCCTTCAGGGATCTGGTAACAAAGGCAGAAGGATTTTTCGATTTTCTACTCCGCTATTTGCATTCAGCTTTCCCTCTGGCATCAGATAAAGATCGGATGGCAATCGTACATGGAATGGGGACAGCTGTGATGAAAACGGGTAATGCTGTGCTGATCGATACCTACGCTCAGAAGACGGCTCATCTTATCAATGTCGATGTCACTTCAATTCGAGCCGAATTTAAAAAAACCAATAGAGCTCCAGAGTTCTCGTCGGGACCTCCATTGGAAGATATTCAAATTCCAGAAGAAGATTTCGAACCCCTGCCTTATTGCTCCTCCAAGGAATATTGGTTGATGAAATGGGTCCTTACCGAGGAGGAGGAAGAACCTTTGGAATGGCTATTCGCTCACCTGGACCTTCAATGGGTGCACCACCCTGTCGTCAAGGAGGTCCTGTTAGCGGCACTTGATGCCCATGCCGAACACAAAAAACCAGCAACTACGCTGATACTGCCGCAGTGCCAACACCCGGGAGCAGAACGCTTTATTACTGAAGCTGTGGCGGAAGCACACGAATTCCCGAATCGGGAGCGCCAATGCAGGGACTATGTCTTGTTGCTCAGGGACAAATATATTGAGCAGGAAATTCAACGTCAAAAAAACCAACTTGCATCGGACCAGGCCAGCGAAGAGAAACAATTGGAAATCACACGAGTGCTGATGGATTTACGCCGCTTGAAGGTGGAGCCTTTGTCACCCCTTGCAGATAGTTAATTCTTTCTCAGGACCATTACCAAATTATCCGCCGCCAGCATCCTTGATAAAACGGATTCGACATTTCTGTAAGCGGCTTTCAAAGGGCGCATAAGGCCTGAACGCTTCCATCGGTTGGTGCGTTTAAGCAGTTTTGCTCTTTCGGCATCCGGAACTTCTTCTCGAAACTTCAAGGCGTCTTGAATGATTACTACGGGATTGAAATGCATGCTGGTGACTCGCTCAATCTTCCATCCACCCACACGCGCAACCATTTGACCAAGGGCAGCAGCCGAAAAATAATTCAAATGTTCAGTCATGATATACCTGTATCGGGGTCCGATACTGCGAATCGCAAGGGAATGAAGGTTAGGTACGAGAAGGATACATATTCCTCCAGACGAAATCATGGAACCTGCCTTGGCGAGAAAGGCAGCAGGATCTGCCAAATGCTCCAAAACGGCCCAGAAAGTGATCGCATCGTAGTTTGCCTCAGTTACCGGCAATGAAAGGAATGGAGCCCGCAGGACAGTTACCCCTATTTTTTGAGCCTGATTTAATGCACCCTGGGAAACATCACAACCCATCGTTTCATAGTCTCCCATTTCATGGAGTCCTTTGAGAAAGCCACCCGTTGAGCAACCAACGTCCAACACTTTACCGCTCGGAACCCATTGACGTAAAAGGGCCCACTCACGCTGAAACCTGACCGGATCATAGTCCGACTTGAGCTTATCATCTGATAAGTAGAAGGATTCCGTGCGGTCTTCATAAAACTGCCCTGTGGCATACGATTCCAGAACTTCAGGAATATAAACCATCCCACAGCGCTGACAGGCCGCAAAATCAACATCGGACTTGCGCCATATTACTTCCAATTTGGTGCCAAGACAGGATGGACAAGCTCTGTGTAAGATGCCCTGATTTGTGTCGTTCATGGATTTGGATTGCTTCATTTAACCTTCACTCCCACCAAGATGTCAGATTTGTCATTTCTATTCCAAAACAAGATAATTAAATCGATTTCAGATGGAATTCTGATTGCCATACAAATCTGGATCTATGATGATCGAACACGTCAGAACATACTCGTCAATACATAGAACGAACAAGCATATCATCAACCTCTAACCACCTCTATGAACACTCATTCAGACGCCCCTTCGGAAAACGATTCGCACGACATCATGGAAGAATGGGATGAATTCGTCAAAAAACGATACCCCACTCCAGCGAATCAAGACCCAGCTGATTTCAACCCAACAGACCCGGAGAAAAAAGAATCTGAATTTCGTGATTATGAGAAAGAGGTGCGACCTGGTGTTCGCCGCTTTTATGAGGAGAACCACATCCATCAAACTTACGATTTCGTGAGGGGCAAGAAAAAGGAGTTCACGGCATTCAACCGCAGAGAGATGGGAATCTGGGAGGCTGCAGAGTATCTGAACACGCTTGTGGATGACAGTGATCCCGACACCGATTTATCCCAACTGCAACACCTTCTGCAAACGTCCGAAGAAATCAGAAATGCAGGGCGCCCGCGCTGGATGATCCTTTCCGGATTCATACATGATCTCGGCAAGGTTTTGTGCCTGTATGGAGAGCCTCAGTGGGCAGTGGTCGGCGACACGTTTCCAGTAGGCTGCGCCTTTTCTGACAAAATTGTTTTCCCTGAATTTTTCGACAAGAATCCGGACTTCAGAAATCCTGCATTGAATACCCGTCTGGGTGTTTATGAAGAAGGCTGTGGACTGGACAGAGTCCACCTCTCATGGGGGCATGATGAGTATGTTTACCAGATCGCTAAGCCATATCTTCCCATGGAGGGGTTGTATATGCTGAGATACCACAGCTTCTATCCATGGCATCGCGAGGGAGAATATGATCATCTATGCAATGAGACGGATCGCAAGATGCTGAAATGGGTGCAGGATTTCAATGAATATGACCTTTACACCAAGAGTCATGAAGTGCCTGATCCGGTCGCACTGAAACCCTATTACGAGGACCTGATCGCCGAGTTTTTCCCAGACAAACTCAAGTGGTAGTCCATGTGAAGAACATTGAACGCCCTATTTTTTGCGATTGAACCACAAACGAACCTTGCCTCTTGGCACAGCCTGCCAGGCGCGCTCGTGAAAATAGTATATCAGGAATTTACCAAAAAACTCGATACCACCGACCTTGAGAGCCGTCTGGGTCTCACCGGTCACCCACCAAGCAATCACGATGGTCGTCAGGGTGGCAATGATGCGCCAGGACAATCCTTTAAGAACGCTGCGTGAGTGTGATTCTTTGAAATTTTTTGCTTCGGTTGTCATGTTTCAATCATCAAACTGGGTGACTGTCGCTTTACTTGAGATGAAAAAGCAATAAAGGCTTTATCGATTGAGCAGGACGTTAGTCTCGCTCAATAAAGGAAACAAGTTCAAAAAGTAAGCAGCAAAAGTGACTGGATTTCACCTCTGAAAATTGCATTTGATGCAGTGGATGCGATGGTGCCCAGTAGAACCAAGTCCATTTTTTCATAAACAATGAGCATGATCATAGGCATCGATTTAGGCACAACCCATTCAGCAGTTGCTGTGGTGGACGCGGGATTCCCGCTTGTCCTCGCGGATCAAAATGGCAAACGGCTGACTCCTTCGGTTGTTTATTTTCCAAACGACCATCAAGAGCCGCAAGTTGGGCTTGATGCTGTTCGCATGCAAACCGTGGCACCAGCTCGAACCATTTATTCCGTCAAACGCTTCATGGGGCGTCGCTCAGATGATTTGTCGGATAATGAGAAAAGGGTGGATTATTCCATTTCCCAAAATCCGGGCCAGGCTATCAAAATCCTGTTGAAGGACGACGCATTTTCTCCCGAGCAGATTTCAGCTGAAATCCTGAAATCACTCAAACGCACAGCGGAATTGTCCATGGAGTGCAGCATTGAACGGGCTGTCATTACTGTTCCGGCGTACTTTAATGATGCCCAACGTCAAGCCACGATCGAGGCTGGCAGATTGGCGGGCCTGAAAGTGGAAAGGATCATCAATGAGCCAACGGCTGCAGCCCTGGCTTACGGACTCGATCGTCTCAAGGATCAATCAAAAATTGCGGTTTACGATCTTGGAGGTGGCACCTTTGACATCACGCTTCTGGAATTGTCGGAGGGCATCTTCCGTGTAATCTCCACTCAGGGAAATACCTGCCTGGGCGGCAATGATATTGACCAGGCCATACTTGATCATTTTTTGAATATCGTTCGCAAGGAATCATCCGAGAACATAGCCGCATTCAAGGAGAATAGTCTTCCTCGGCTAAGGGAGGCAGCAGAACAAGCTAAGATTGCTTTATCCGCCGAAACAGTCGTCTCTGTCGAACTCCCGTTCCTGACACCTGATTACCATTTTAAAACAGAGTTCACGCGGGATCAACTGGAGAAGATCGCCAGCCCCATCGTGAATCGAACTCGATCCCATTGCATTCGAGCACTGTCGGACGCAGGGCTTGCATCCTCGGATCTGGATCAGGTTGTCATGGTTGGAGGTCAAACCAAAATGCCTTTGGTCAGGAACCGGGTATCAGATTACTTTCAATGCGCTGATTTCGAGGAAACTCGTGGTGACATACGACTTGGAGACTCATTCCACGAATCGAAAGGTCCTGAGCTGAATACCAATCAGAATCCCGATGAGGCCATCGCCCTTGGAGCCGCGATTCAGGGTGCCATGTTGTCTGGTCAAATGAATCAGATGACACTGCTCGACGTCACGCCGTTGTCGCTTGGAATTGAAACCTTTGGCGGTCTCATGAATGTGCTCATTCCTCGAAACTCCACGATTCCGGTGAAAGCGGGTGAAGTGTTTACCACTGCGGTCGCAAATCAGAGAGAAATGCTGATTCACACCCTGCAGGGCGAGCGAGAAAAGGCCAGAGACAACTGGAGTCTGGGCAGGTTTGTGATCCCATTTGAAAAAGCGCCAAAGGGTGTACCTCGCGTCGGCGTGCAGTTTGAAATTGACGCAAACGGCATCCTTCATGTCCTTGCGCGTGACATTCAAACGGGAAAGGAACAGCACCTTGAAATACGGTCTGCGATCGATGTGGATGATTCAAAGGTCACTGAAATGGTGGAATCATCCGTGGAACACGCCATGGATGATTTTGATGCAAGAAGATGGATCGAAACCAGGCTCAAGGCAGAGGATCTCCTCAAGGCTGTTAAGCAAAGTCTGGAGGACTGCAAGGCGGATATAGGCCCCGATTATACAGCAGAAATACAGCAGGCTGTGGATGCTTTGAATCAGGTTTTAGCTCGCGAAAACGCGGATAAAAACACGGGGGATGTGGATGCATTGAAACAGGCGATCACCCTTCTGGATTCAAACACACAGAAATTGGCTGAAGTGCAGATGGATAAAATTACCGAGCAATTAATGAACCAACAACATCAGTAAGGGGTGCAGCGCTCTTGAGCTGGGCGACGAATTTTGTCAGTCGATGATTGACCTGAGACCGTGACTTGAGATTAGGATGGCATCGAATTATGGCAACACTGAAACCCTTCAAAGCAGTACGACCCAAAAAAGAACTGGCACCCGATCTGTGCGAACTACCTTATGATGTACTTTCATCGGCAGAAGCACGCGAAGCAGCAGCAGGTCATCCACTCAGCTTTTTTCATGTCAGCAAACCTGAAATCGATCTTCCGGAGGGCACGGACCCTTACTCGGATGAAGTCTACTCAAAAGGGGCTGAGAACTTTCAAAAATTATTGAGCGAAGGCGCTCTTTATCAGGACGAAACCGCCTGTTATTACCTGTACCGTCAAATCATGGGCGATCACAGCCAGACAGGCATTGTCGCTGCTGCATCCTGTCAGGAATACTTGGATGAGATTATCAAAAAACACGAATTCACGCGCCCCGATAAGGAAAACGATCGCGTCCGTCATATTGAATCTTTGAATGCTCAAACCGGCCCGGTTTTCCTGACTTACCGCTCAAACGATGTCTTGAATCGTATCTTCGAGGAACAGTCATCAAAAGAGGCCTGTGTCGATATCACTGCCCCTGACGGCGTACGCCACACCGCATGGACGATCAGTGATGAACAGGTGATCCATCAGATCGAATCATCTTTTGAAGCTATTTCGACCCTTTACATCGCTGATGGACACCATCGTAGCGCCGCTGCGGGACGCATTTATGAATCCAGAAAAGGAGCAGGAAGTTCCGGCGGATTCCTGACAGTGGTTTTTCCTCATGATCAAATGCAAATCCTCGCCTACAACCGGGCAGTCAAAGATTTGAATGGCAGAAGACCGGAAGAAATCCTCTCTACTCTCGAGGGATTGGGAACTTTGGCTGAATCTGACACTCCAGTGGATCCTGAGTGTAAAAATGAATTGGGTGTCTACATGGGAAATCGATGGTACAGGTTTCAATTTGAAGAGAAGGTCGCCGACAAAGGTAATGCGGTTGAGCAACTGGATGTCTCATTGCTCCAGAACCACGTGCTGTCTCCTCTACTGGCAATTGAAGACCCTCGAAAGAGCACTCGAATCAGTTTTGTGGGGGGGATTCGTGGGTTAGGTGAACTGGAAAAACTCGTGGATAGCGGCACCTACGCCATCGCGTTCTCGATGCATCCAACACGCATAGAAGATTTGATGCAGATATCAGATGAGGGCGGTATCATGCCTCCAAAAAGCACCTGGTTTGAACCCAAACTCAGAGACGGCATGTTCACCCATCTGATTTAAACTCTAAAGAACGATGGCAAACCATTTGACGGCTTTTGACCGATCTAGCCTATGTTGAACAGCTCAAATAACGGTTCACTTTTAAGTCAAATTCATATACTTTGATACAGCAAGGCATGAGAAAGCTGATCAACATCATGGCCAATCTGATTGGTAAGCTATTTGGACGCAACGACGACAAGTTGTCGCGGTCCAAGCTTGTCGGCATGTATCTGACGCGGACCAATCATAACAAATCCCTCTCAGTCGAAATGCAACTCACTCGACAACGACGCAACGGCAAATTCTCGACCAAAAGAGAGCGCAACTGAGCCACCTGTCATCAACAATCTGTTCAGTCAGGTGTGCGGTCGTGTGATCAAAGTGAAACTTTGCTGGTGTTCCTCCCTCGAAAAATAGATCAGTAAATAGCTTTCAGTGCACTTTTTTCAGTCGATGCCAGGATCCACTACTTGACATAAGTGCTCGGGATATGCAACTTGAAGACTTACTGGGGGGCGTACTGGTTTCGACTGGGTAGATATGTCTGAGGTAGCATGCCGAGGATGGTTCGTTGGCCTCGTAAAAAATCGGACCAATAGCAATAACTGCTAATAATGATCTAGCTCTCGCAGCATAAAGTTCTGCGACGTTTCTCTGCTGACACCTGCTGGGTGGAAGAAACGCGATAGCAGGTTAGGTTCTGAGGGGAGACCGCGCGTGAAGGACCGAAACTTATTTCATGCGGACTACGATGAGTGACTCGTGCCGGATCGTCATCACACATCGGAAATTTACTATCCGGACAAGCATGTAGAAGCTTCACGATAAGTTTGCTTAGGACGCGGGTTCAATTCCCGCCGCCTCCACCATTTTTTAAAGGGTGGTCGAATTTCTCAAAATGGTCCAGATTTTGCGATAGTCTGGGTGGGTTCATTATTTGATTAATCCTATACACGCCTCTTCTACCTTGCTGTTTTAGAGACTCCTGCGGAATGGCTCTGAGACCGCCTTTTGAGTTTCTTTGCTGGAACTGCTTATCCTAATCAAGGTCTGAAGCGTTGGGTCATGCGTGTATCAACTTTCCATTCTTCCTTTTTGAGCAGTCTGGTGGTTTTTGCATATCCAAATCCCGAGTGAAAATTGGATAAACGACGCAAGGCCGCCTTGAGTTTTGCCAACCAGACGGCGGGCTCTTAGGCTTGATAGGCAAATGTGCTGCGATGAAGTTCAAAATGGCAACAGGCAGCACGAGCAGAACATTGTCCCCCGCTTACAAGCGATTCGATCGCTTGACGCTTGTGCCCGGGGCTCATAACTTATTTTAAAAAGCTTTCTTTAATAGCTCGTTTCCGAGTATCTCATCGGCCAGCATACGATTGATTCTGGCATTTTCACGCTGCAGTTCCTTGAGTTGCCTGGCTTGAGAGATCTGAAACATGCCAAACGCACGTTTCCAACGGTAGAAAGCTTGTTCACTGACCTGATGCCCTCGACAAACTTCCTCGATTGTTTTTCCGCTACCCTTGGCTTCACACGGGATGCTGATTTTCTGTTCGGTTGAGTTTCTTATTCCTTTCGCCGTCTGAGTCCATTCTGTTGACCCAGACTAGGTTTTCAAGTGGATCAGTTGTCGTAACCTCGACAAGCAGCATTACTTTGAAACTCGAAACCTTTACTCCCCTCCCCGTACTTTCAGCAATGCTCTAAATTCGAGTTCAATTTCTGCGGCACCGAATTTTTTCATCTCCTGAAGTTCCTTGGTCAATTTCTTGCGCTCCTTATCAATGAGCTTCAATTGCATTTTCACAGCTTGCTTGTCGTGTTCCAGTCGTTCTTGCAGCAGACTTCGGATCTGGGTATTGAGTTTTTTTCGCTCCTCACTCGTTTTCGTATCTTCATGATAATGATGAAGCAAAACGTCCATACTCAAGTCGATGCTGAGACCAGATAAATAGAGCTCGGCGGCTTCCAAACCATCATGCTCTTTGATTTCAAGATAATCCGAAAACTTATTCCGGAAGTCGTCGGTCACCTCACCGTATTGTTCATCACCTTCATTGTTTTTAACCTGCTCCAGAATTTTGACTGTGATTGGTATCTTTTTTTTGAGGAAACTTAACGTCTCTTGCTGGCTCGGGAACTGAATTGGGTCCTCGTTGTCTGCCTCAGCACCAATAACCTTGGTGCAAAGAGCAAATAAACAGATGCATGTGATGAAATAGAATCGCAAGGGCTTCCGGTTTTTCATGGTTTGTATGGTGTGGTTCGTATTTTTTGATGCCGTGCGCGATGACTCCTCATCAAGACCAAGCCATCTCCGTTCCTTCGAAACGAAACCGACGGCTCCAGCAATTGTTTAGATAAGGTCATTCGATCAACATAAGGAATATCGTCAATTTCCTTCTGACTTGATGGTGGTTGGTTTTTGGATATTTCTTGAGTCAAATTGTTTGAATAAATCAATAGGGAGTATACTGCAGCTAATACCGTGAAAGCGGCAGCGACGGTGGAGGTAATAGATAAGGAGGCCCATCGGGAGTGTGGCTGCTCTGAATAGTTGGTTGGTAGCTTTACCTGAACCGCCTCGTTGAGGACTTCATCCAGAAGCCCCTTTCGACGAGTTGGAACTCCACGGGCGATGTTTTTTTTGCTGGATTTGAACTCTGTGTCCATTTCATGGAGGTCCTCAAGATAGGACCGCGTTCTCGGATCCCGTTCCAGGCATTCTGTGACTCGCCGCATGGTGGTTTCGTCGGCTTCACCGCTCCAATACAGCAGCATGTCTTTTTGAATATCTTTCATGTTAGATTGCATTGAATTGTGCCCTCAAACGCTTCTTGGCTTTATGCATGCGAGCAAGCACCGTCCCTAATGGAGCATCCACGACTTGGGCAATTTCCTTGAAACTCAGTTCTTCTTGAAGTCGAAGTAACACAACGGCTCGCTCTGGTTGAGGGAGCGCAGCAATCGCGTCATGTAATTCATCTTCTCGTTCACGCTGGATTAAAGATTCCCGCGGCCCTGAAGAGGGGGCGTCCAAGTGACCTTCCAAGGTGTCAGGCATTTCTACGATTCTTTTTCTTCGCCGAATGATTTCAATTCCTGTGTTGTGTCCTATACGGAACAACCAACTCTTGAAGTGACTTTCCTCACGGTAGGCGGGCAGCGCTTCGAGCGCTTTCCGAAACGTATCCTGGAGCGCGTCTTCACAGTCGTGTTGGTTCTTGAGCATCTGCCAGAGATATCCGTAGAGCCCTTCCTCGTAATGGCGGAACAAATCACGAACAGCCCCTATATCTCCTTGCGAAAGATAGCGTTGTATCAGGATATCAGCTTTCACACTTGGTAGAGTTCATTCAGTCATCATGCACTAACGGGGTGGAATGCCTTTTATTGTCAATCCATCAAAAAAACTTGCACCACGGTGAACCCATCGAATGTCCCAGTTCGAATTCGCATGAGTTCAATTGCAGTTCGTTCTCTTTCGGAATGTCGTTCAAGCATGAAGCATCAGGATTTAGTGAAGTGAAATCACGACTGTTTTGTTGATATTTTTTGAACTTTTACCGCCAGTCACAGGATAAGTGACTCCCTGCCCATCGATCAAACCGGTGATGAAGTATTCAAAATCGTAACCCGGATTGGCCAATGTCACCTTCATCAGATGGCTGCTGCTGTTCATTGGCACAAGAGAAAGGATGGTGAAGGGGTCGGATGAACCCATTTTTCTGTAATGCATTTCCGGGTGGCTCACCTCTCCTTTACCCAGGAATATCACCTTCTGTTCAAAAGGCTCGTCAGTGTTTATCTGAGATAATTCCGGCATGGCTCTGACCGCATTCTCACCCTTGTAAGTGGAATCAACCGGGTCTGTGATGCCTAATTCCCCTCTGATAATGTCCGTCAAAGTCGATTGATGCAACTGAGCAATGACACCCAATTCAGAGACATTTCTTACACGTTGTATCTCATGCGTCATCAGGTTGCTCCAGCTTTTCATAATAAGCTTCTTCATGACACTGTCCTCAATATCGCTCTCGACATAGCGTTGTCTGTAAATGGCCATCTTGCACAGTTCGATCTGACCTTGAAAGAAGTGATACCAATACATATAGCGATCCCTGTTTCCGATCCCAACGATGTGGTCCTTATAGGAACAGAACTGAGTATAGACATGAATGGCATCCAAGAACCTTGGATCCGTCGTGTTCGTCGGATCATCGTCTTCCAACTCATTGAGGGCACTTGGAAGAAACCGGGAAGACCTGGGTATGGAACCTTTGATACCCTCACCGGTAAACTTTGGTTCTCCCAATCTGTCGGCCATAGCCAGGAGAGCGCCAATCTCATCCGATTTCTCAGATCCAAAGTTGGCCTTGGCCCAATCCTGATAGTGTTGGGTAATCCAGCGAACAAAGGCAGGAGGCTGATTGGCTATTGAAGTTTCCCAAAGATCGAATACGGGGAACCTGGTGACTGCGTTGTTGAGGCTTAACAACTCTCCCGCCACAGGGGCTCGATTATCCCATGACAATTTGGCATGGGCAGCCGAAGCTTGTGAAACGGACTTGATGCGCCAATGTTTGGCAATATTGGCTTGCACGCCTCCATGACGTATCCCATGGGCAATTTCGTTGTATACACCCAAGGTTCTCAATTGAGGCTGTATCAAACCCCAGTCTTCCTCATACCAACAGGACGACCATCCTTCACGTCCCGTTGGTAACACGGACCACATGCCCTGTGCATTATCCCACAACGTGCCAAAGGGAACTTCGAGCGGCAGATCATCATGAAACTCCAATTCATCACCATCCCCCCCGGAACTTCCAACCTTCCAGCCAAACGTGGCCAGCTTGAACGGCGTATTCATTTCTGTCATGACCTGCTGGGAATACTTGTAGTCGTCAGCAACCGCTTCGATTTGGTCACTTGAGGGAACATGACCTCCATACGACCACATTTCATAGGTCCATACCCAAAAATAATCCAAAGGATGGGTTCGCATGATCCTGGTAAACATGCCTTCATAAAGGGCCTTGGCAAAGGCTTCGTTGTCAGCCCCCCTGGATGCAGGGACTGAGAATCCGTGAACCTCCCTCATCCTGTCTTGAACATACGGAGGACAAGTGCGTATCCAGTCCTCGGTGATGATGTGCGCAGGCTCTCCTTCTTCAATCATCTGAGAGTTGCCGGGTTCGAAAGCCAAAGGAGATTCACTACCCAGCGCTGTCTTGATCCCCAGCCTTTTCGCATGAGTAAATGCGTCACGTAGTAGGAAACCTACATTGTTGATCACGGCGGCCTTTTCTGCGGGAGTAGAGGGTTCTTTCGATCCCACCGCATCTGATGCCATCTCATCATGGGCAAATAACGTATCTGCACCATCACTGAAATGGATTGTTTTGACGGGCGTACCACTCCAACTGTTCTCGGAAGTTCGAAATGTACTCGCCCAATAGGTGGTGTAGGCTCCACCCTCTTTGATGGTGCCATCAGCATTGACATCGTTTTTGTGCCCTATCCAAACATGGGGTTCAGGCCCCTCAATGGAAGAAGGTTCCCCGCGCTGGGGATAATGATGCAAGCCGAAAAAATTGAGTCCCATTTTGGCCTGTTGCGTCAAAAAGGACTTGTAGTCAGCTGTGCTCCAAAAATCGGGACCAGCCAGAAAATTGTGAAAAGGGAGATTTCCACGCAATTCAAACCAGGGCTGTGATTTCTCATCATAATCACTGATATCCAGAGGATATGCCAGCTTCTGATCGGGAATAACATCTCCAGCCAAATTGAAGTAGCAACCGATCAGCTCCGCAAAACGATAGGCTGCAGTTAACGTAGTCGCGGTGTCGGCACCGGTAATGACCAGAACATTTCTACCGTTCTTGTTTATTGACTTGAGGAGATACCCCTTTCGATTGTCGGAATCCGGCGCGTCGATATTACCGTATTCGGATTTCAGCTCTGTGATAATCGGTTTGTTGTCAGCGGCGACGACAATGACGTCACCTCCTGGCAAGTCAGCATATCTGTTTGCTGTCATCACTTCAGGAGCTATACCAGTCCGGAGAAAAATGTAGCGCCTTACTTCTTTTGCAGCCTGCAATTCGACAGTCGAGGCATCACTGGGATGCGCAATGTTTAATGCTTTAAGCGGCACTGCTGGTAAGAGAATGCAAACACTCAAAATAAATTCTAGTAAGCGATGGAGAAATCTCCTTGTTGATGCATTTGATCTTTTCATAGTTGTTATTACTAACGGAGAAGATCTGGCTTTATTGTCATCTTTTTAAAATTTCATCAACTCCTTAATCTTCAGATACAGGTTTGTGAGCGAGCACGCGGAGTAATTCAGTCTTTTAGTGTATAGATGACCGAATGGCGGTTTAAAAATGAAACGGCGGCAGTTAATACTTTGACGCCGATTACTGTCGGCTGGCGAATCGCGACAAGTGGCCACTCGAAGTCTCGGACGACAGCCGCCCTGGATTCCGCCTCGCTTGGAGTCCAGTTCCTTCAGGATACATTTAGCATCAAAAAACGATCGTCAAGTCTTGCTGAAGTGAATCTGAATGACATGATTGATTCTATGAGCATTTGCTCTATGAAACCATCAGACGATAGAAAACATGATCGACTGAAGGACGATGTATATGTGGACTTCGGGCATGGGGTAATGCCTTCCACTTTTACATTGCAACACTGCTTTCCAGCGTCGATGTACCTGGCCACCTCAGAATCAGGCCAGCGTTCTCCGCTTTGATGGAAAGTTTGGGAATGAAGCCAACCGACAGACCTTCAAGCCCCCCATGAGGAGGTTACCTCAATTCCCAGATGAGCAAGAACCGTTGATACGATGTGGAGCTCAGCTGGGATGCGAACGTGCTGAAGCTGGAGGGAATGTCTTCCAATGTCCTGAGCCACTTCATCCCCGGAGTGCACAGCCATGAGCGCAGTGGCAGTGCCAAGGCAGCCTGGGACGATGCTACACTAACGGGCATCACATTGGACGGGAGAATGAGCCTGTGATGATCTACCGCTTCAGGAGAGCGGGTGAGGGAAGCACGGGACTGTTCCTGGAGCAGGCGCTTCTGGCAGGAGAAAACGGTGTTCTTGGACGCATGCAAAGTGCCTCGCTTTACCTCGACTCGGGGAACCGTTCCCGGGCAGGCTTGCATGGTGCGGTCAAGAGCATCGAGCACCGTGGCAATCAGATTGAATTGTGGATGGACACCCGCGGTGCCCCCGCCTGGCAACTGGAGTCCAGCCCCACACTCGAAGCTTCCTATTGGCAGCCACTGAAAGTGCTGGATGGTGGTCGGGCATGGCAGCAGGTGGTGATCCCTCACAACAATGAGACGCATTTCCTCAGGTTGGTGCCAGTGGCGGGTCCGGAGCTATAGTCAATCTGCTGACACCTTGTCTCAATGACTTGTTTGGCCTTTTGCTTCTCAAGGCAATATTGAGCGCTTTATTGATAGACAAGCATGGGGATGATTTTCGCAGGCAATTTATTTTGCTTAAACGATTTTTTAGTCCCCATTACTTGTGGCCACCTTGTCTGTCTGGAGTTAATATCACCAGTTAATGAAACAGATACTAAGCATATTCGCGGCTTTATTGATTGTTGGGTGTCATTCATTAGAAACAACTGACTCTGTAATCGGCCAATCACCTGCAAACAGTCAGTCCATTCAAGTCGAAAAGGCACCTGTTTTCATACCGTTAACCAAGATCGAGCTACCAACACAAAACGAAAAATCAGCTCACATAGAGAAAAAATTAACTGTCTTTGGAATCAATGTTTTCGCATTGGAGGGAGTTACAGATCGAGACCTGAAACTAGTGGCGCATGTTCTAGCCCAGTGGATTGATAACAATGAGGACGGGACGCCAGATAATCCGGCCGTCCTCGCCGAAATTGTCAGACAGAAAAGCCGAATGATCCTCGGCGTTACTTTTGATCAGATCGGCCCGTGGCATGAGCACTCACAAGGAATACTAAAGTATCCACATGCTCCTACTTATGGTTTGGACGTCACAACTATAAATCATAATTGGTATGGCCTGCCGCTCAGCGAGTATTCACAGGATCATTATCTTAAAGAAGGTCTTCTCCCACCGGATGCAACAACAGAAGAAACCTTCCATCTGATAACGGACGTGGGGTATGCAAGTGTGTATCCTTCGATCTTTTGGCATGGAGAAGTGGGCAGCAATCAATCAGAAGCTCTTCGCTCCTACATCGCAAAGCGAGGAGAAGGACAAAAAGGTGCTTCTGTGCTAACAGAGGCGATGGACAAAGCTCGTGGAGGCTATTTCAAACATATGCCAAACCAATATCCCGATAACGCTTGGTACACGCGGTCAGACGACTGCGGATATAAATGTTTTGTCGGTGAATATATTCATTGGGGGATGATCACTCTTGTTGGCTTGAATGAGAGACGTCAAGAAGGGATTCTGGATCAGTGGCAGATAAGAAACGCCCAATCTATGCGTAAGAGGGATCCCGGATTATATGGATTGCTCACGAACGCTGAATATAACTTTCCCAACACGGCTCCGGACGGATCTTACGGTGATTAAAAAACGACCTCAAACGCATCTCTGAAATGCGTTATTTTCATCCATCAGGCACGCTCAAACCAAGTTCGATACAGTTGGAAAGAAAGGAGATCTTCACCCTGATGAACCTTACTCATATGATTTATCGAACGAGCGATCGCATTCCCATCAGAAAACAAGACACCATCCTTGAGCAGAATGTTCTGAATGAGGCATTTGATATTTTTGAATACTGCCTCTCTACAAACTTCACACTAGGGCATTGTCAAACGATAGAATCTTTGGTCACTTGAAGGACGATGTCTATGTGGGCTTCTGGCTTGGGGTAATGCCTTCCACTTTTCCATTGAAACACTGCTTTCCAGCGTGACTATTCCTGGCCACCTCAGGGTCAGGCCAGCGTTCTCCGCTTTGATGGAAAGCTTGGGAATGAAGCCAACCGTTTGACCTTCAATCCCCCATGAGGATGGTACCTCAATTCCCAGATGAGCAAGAACCGTGGGTACAATGTCCGTGTTCAACGGAGTCGGTTGAATATCTCCGCTTGGCACCTGCCGTCCTTGAATGATCAAAGGCACTTTTAATTCGTTCAAGCTGAGTCCTCCATGGGAACCTGCCGAGGTTCCTCCATGATCACTGCAAAAAATGACAAGCCAATCCTCGCCAAGTTCATTGCGACGACGGTTGACTGCATCCATCAATGTTCCTATGTAGCCGTCCAATCGACTGAGAGTAGCAAGATATTGAAAATTTCCGGGGTGAAACCCTGCTGCGTGCCCTGCACCATCCGATTCATCGAGGTGCACAAAAAGTACATCAGGCCCCTCGTTGAGAATGTGACATGCGGCATTGGCGGTGAGACGGGTATCACTGTCCTCGACCATTTGAAGTGTTTCAGCGCTGACAATGTGCTCGTTGATTGGTGCCCAGTGTACCAGGGAAGAAAGATAGGCATCAGGATGAAACTGGCGAATCCGCTCGAATACATGTGGATATCCCCCGCCTCCGGGGAATGAAAAAGCGTTATTGAGAACCCTGTGTTTATCCGCCCAAACTCCCTTCAGAATGCTCGACCAACCCGGCCCGCTCACCGTGGGCTGTCCAATACTGGCTCGCCCATCAAAACTGTATGCACCACTCTCAACAAGTGCATCCAGATGAGGCGTCGAAGCAGCCTGTAACGAATCGACCCGGCAGCCATCCATCCCGATGATCAAGGCTCGCCGAGTTCCGAACGGGCTATTGTTGCGTCGAACAGGGATTGTGCACTGAGTTAATGCAGGCATGGTCAAGGTTTGTTCGACAGACGTTTTGTGCCGCGTGAAATGCTCCATCACCTCATGGGGTGTCAAAGCAGTTGTATGAACACGCACTTCATGAATCATCCCCTGAAGCTTTCGCAATCCGGTCTCTGTTGGATGAGCCCCGATCATCAGAGGAGCTGAATCAGCATGACGGATTTCACCTGAAGCCAAAGTCCGTGTTGCCTCGAGTTTACCATTGAGATAAATGCGCTGAGTCACCCCGTCGTAGGTACCTGCCAGATGATACCATTGCCCCAGAGCATAAGGTGTCTGGGTATCGACAAAAGTCATGCGCTCATGATCCTCAGAAGCCAATCCAAAGGTAAATCGAGCGCTGTTGAAACCAAGAACCCAGCCTTCCTGGGGTGATGTATGTTGTCTGGATGCAGACAGGATGCCACCGAATCGAGCAGGCGCAGCAAGGGCAACCCAAGCTTCCAGGGTCATTTCTTTGGAAGGCCACTCTCTGGGGACATCAGGAGATTCGACCTCAACGGGAGGACCTTTACCATCCAGCCAGAGACCCTCCAGACCACCCGTTTCATGAAGCGCTGCTGGACCTCTTAAATTTCCGGGATAAAGCCCCTCATCCATATCTTCAACAAAGCCTTGATGAACACGATCCGAACTAAACATCCAGTGCCCCCCCACCTCGAGACGGTCACTCTCATCGACGGCAATCACCTCCAGATTATCGATGGCCCACCAACCATCCTGCCCTGCATGCAGCATCCCCAAGGTGAGAACGAAAGAATCAACACCTGGACGCTTTTCAAAGACAGCGCAAACTTTTTCATTCCATGTATCCAATTGAAAACTAGGACTGTTTGGGTCCGAGTCATACCGAAAAATCTGAATCGACGGCATCCCATCAAAAGACACGCTGAGATTGCCGGCCATAGGGGCCACCGAATGCCAGCTTGAATCGAAGCGAACCTCAAATCTGCTGGCCTTCAGATGGCTGATGTCAATCGGGGGAGTTGAGAGATAACTGCTCATGGTGCCACTTGCGTCTGGCGCCGGCTTCCTGGCATTGGCATCTGCAACCAGCAGAACGCCGCTGGCACGGTGAAAAAGAGATCGAAGTGGATCTGTCCCTTGAAGGTTCCACCAGGACGCATCCACGAACCGCCACCCTTCCCAGTCAGGAAAATCATCAGCAGGCAAGTGGATATCATTCAGTGACCAACCAGATGGAGTCGTCATTGACCAAACCCCTTTTCCCCCTGCCCCTTCGACTCCTTGAGGAAGCAGAGGCACTCCGTCAAATGACTCGATCAATAACTGATTCTCGGCAAAAATGTGAAGTTGGGTGCAAAGAAAACAACACAGGATTGTGGTGCGCATCATGATTTGTTGCATGCATTCATAGCGTTATCTTGAGGTCTGTTATCTGCTAGAGATCAATAGAGCAATCATCCTGTTTTCTAAAGTGAAAAGGTGTTGGTCTCATTTAACACAAGCAAACCATATGTTGCAGTAAGTATCGAACATATCACAAACCCGAGATCATTTGAGTGTTGTTGGGGCTGAATACTCGCAGCCTGGACCGAAACGGAAGCACTCTAATTTCAACAAAACAGACAGACATCACGGATGCAATATTTGAAGACGTAAGCTCCACTTTGGCTTGCCTTTGGCAAAAAAATGCATGCACTATCTTCATGTGATGAAATCGTGATAGAGCCATGACAAACAGCTGCTTCAACTACCTGATCGCCATCATGCTCATCAGCTCTCAAGTGCGTGTTGTCAGTGCTGAATGGCAGACTTTCAAGGTCTTACAAACCCTACCTCACGATACTGAAGCCTTCACTCAGGGACTTGTCTTCCATGACAACACATTCATTGAAGGGACCGGGCAGTTCGGACGTTCATCGTTGCGCGTCGTGGAGCTACGCACCGGAAAAGTGAAAAAACAAATCCAACTTTCCCCCGAGTTTTTTGGTGAAGGTATCGCTGTGACCGAAGACAGCATATTTCAGCTGACCTGGAAATCAGGCGAAGCCGTGGTCTACGACCTTGATACCCTTCAGCCAAAAGGAGGGTTCAGCTACCTGGGCCAGGGCTGGGGATTGACCTTCGATGGTCAACGTCTTGTCATGAGTGACGGAAGTGACTCACTTTATTTCCGTGATGCAGATAGTTTCGCCCTGATCGAGACAGTGAAGGTCTCTGACGACAAAGGACCGGTGCGTAAGTTGAACGAACTGGAATGGATCAAAGGCGAAATTTGGGCAAATCAATGGCAGACGGACAGAATTGCAAGGATCTCCCCAGACACAGGAGTGGTCATTGCCTGGATTGATTTTTCAGGTCTTTTTGACTGGCCGTCGCTGAGGAATGCGGATGCTGTACTTAATGGGATTGCCTATGACCGAGAACGCGACAGAGTATTTGTGACAGGAAAGACATGGCCTTTCCTGTTTGAGGTCCGTGTCGAGACACAAGGGATTTCCGATCAAGTGCACATCGATTTTTCACGCCTTCCTGCTGGTGACCTGAGACTTTCGTTTCAGAGCTTCAGGGGATCACGTTACCGCCTGGAGCACTGGAGAAGTAGAGACACGACAACTGAATTGAACTTCAGTGAGTCGATTACCGGAACTGGGCACCGAGTCGATCGGACCCTCGAATTACCGCAGGCCGGTGATGGTTTTTTTCGAGTGGTAGGTGAGTAAATAGGGCAGAAATACCACATGCCTGATATCAGAGTAAGCTACCAATCCTCCCGCACCTTCATGCACTGGGAGTGGAGTAGCAGCGCTTCATCAAATAAAGTTTACCGACCCGTTAAAAAAGATTGAGGGTTTCCTGACATCACCCCTGGTTTGACTGGACAGGTGATTCCAATGATCTAGCGTGAAAAATATAGACCAGAAACCCCAAAACGGCTCCCACCGGGGCCAACGGCCATTCAATACCAAAGGTCCATTCGATCAGCCATGCACCAACCCCAATGGTCATGGCCAGCAATGCTGAAGTCTGGTTACCGTTTTTCCAGAATAATCCCATGACCAAAGGAACAAGTAACCCTGCCAATCCAATGGAATAACAACTTTCCAATAATTCAAAGGCTCGCGATCCCATGAGTGCTACTGCCACACATACGGCGGAAACCAGCACGACAGAGAGTCGACAGAGCGTGAGGGAACTCACGGAATCCGGCACCCTTTTTCGAAACAAGTTGCGTCCAAGAATCGTGGCCGGTGCCAGGATACCGCTATCCATGGATGAAAGCACCATCGACAGAACAGCCAGCAGAAACAGAACCATCATTCCATCTGAGAGGTAATGCTGCGCCATTTGAATAACAACCGACTGGGGCTCCTTGTCGGGAAACAAGATTGGAAAAGAAAAACCAATGAATACCGGAATCGCTCCGAGCAGTATATAAAGCCCACCAGCCATGAAGCAGGAAATCCGCGCCACCTGAGCGGATTTTGCGGCAAAAACCCTTTGCATCAAATCCTGACTGGGTAAATTGCCCAGCATGGCGATGGATAGCCACCCGCACCATTCGGCAAATTCCTGAGCGCGGTCTGTTGGAATCCATTGTCTCCTCGAGACTGTTGATTGTTTCCAAATCCCTTCCAGCCCCCCAAAATTTGTCAGATCACCAAGAACATTCCATCCCAAGAGCAGTAACCCGAAAATCATCAAAACCGCTTGCAAGGCATCCGTCAAACTGACGGACCACATGCCACCAACAATGGTGTAAACCATCGCGAAGAGTCCCAGAGCAACAATCGTTTGAGGAATAGGCCAATCAAATAAAATGTTGAAAAGGCCAGACAAAGCCACCAGTTGAACCGCGATCCATCCCACGAATGTCGGTACTGAAGTCAATACCTGCAACACCTCTGCTTTGGGGCCGAACCGAGCCTTGAAAAAATCTGCCAGCGTACAGATGTTCATGTTCCAGAGAGGACGCGCGAAAAACAATCCAGTAACCACCAGGCAAAGGCCTGCTCCAAGCGGCTCCAGTGCAATGATACGGACTCCCTCCAGTGCGATTTCATCGGAAGTCGTCAAAAGAGTTCCAGCGCCAAACCAGGTAGCAAGCAGAGTCCCGGTGTTAAGCCAGATTGGCATTCGTCTCCCGGCAACGATGAAGTCTTCTTCGTCATGGATCTTCCTTTGAGCCAGAAACGAGATACCCAGTACTATAAAAGCATATATGATGACAGCGGTCAGTAGCATGATGTCAGCACCCGGTGAATCTTAGGTCGCTTGGTAGAGATTGTTCAGGTCAATGAAGTGAATATTCAGACAATTCCTTCATTATCAACCATGAGGGTCACCAACAAAAATGACGCAGCCAGTCATTCACTTATTGGGGTCGGTGTTATTGAGATACTCCTCAAGGTCAGTGTAGCCGTCGCCGTCCGAATCTGCAATTCCATCCCACGACAAGTCACCTTTCGGATGGAACAGACGTTCCCATTCATCAGGCATACCATCCCTGTCAACGTCGTCTTTTGGTCGAGCCGATAAGAGTTTCGGCCAACCGCCCACTTCAGTCTGACTTGATATAATACCGTCACCAAAAGTCGTTCGCCCTGACTGCACTTCCCTGACAATACGATCATCATGGGAGTCTCTTTTCGGTCGAATCGCGCCAGCATGCATGCATACTTTCTCATAGGCCAAGTCAGGAGTATCCGTCGATACCGGGCCAAAGGGAACCGACTGCTCGATCAAGATAGATTCAGGCAATCGATCGGAAGCGTCGATGATCACCAGCGCCCTCCCTTTACTGAAACCGGAGGAGGTCTCAAGCACATTACCCTCAACATGCCATCGGCCAAAAGTTCCATCATCGAGACATTGCATTTTGACAACACTGCGAAGCTGCCGTGAAGCAGGGCCTGCCTTGTAATAATTATTGACGACATTGATGCTCTCAGGGCGCCCGTCGAGCCTGCGGTTCTCCCAGTTGAAAATGACATTATTGCGGAAATCAAGATTGATCGTTGGATGACTCGTCTCACCCGCAATACTGGGATTACGACCAGCATGATTGGCAAATAGATTATGGTGATAGGAAGTGTCCACCCCTCCCAACGAGGCTGCAAAACCGTGTCCATTCCGCAAAAGCGAGTCATTGAGCGATTCCGAAATAAGGCACCACTGAATGGTGATGTTCCGAGTGCCATGGTACGTGTTGACACCTTCGTCCAAGGTCCAGCTCACCGAGCAGTGATCCACGATCACATTCTCAGCATACGAAATATCAATACCATCCATCAACTTACCCGCTTCATCACCAAGGCGCACGCGCAGGAAACGCACCACGACATCATCAGCCGAAATGAGCAGGGGAAATTTTTTCAAACAAATTCCTCCACCGGGTGCGGACTGCCCCGCAATCGTGATGCGCGGATGGCTAATGCGCAATGCAGACTGTAATTCGATCGTGCCGGCCACATTGAAAACGACCATTCTGGGATGCTCTGCATCAACAGCGGCACGAAGGCTGCCAGGCCCCTGATCATTCAAATTAGTGACAAATAAAACCTGACCACCACGACCGCCGAGCGCATACCTGCCAAAACCTTCTGCACCCGGAAACGCCAGCGGTTGAGCTCGCAAAGGAGTCAAAGACACAAAGACAAGCAATGGAATCCATATGGCGAACAAGCAGTGTTTTGCATAACTTTTTTTCATAATCGATATCAGAAAACGATAGGATCTGTCTTGATACAATTGAGTCAGCACTAAAGTTTCCACCCTGTTCGATATGCTCGCTGAACCCATTGATTTGCTACTTCGTTGTTGGTAACCCGCATGTTGGGTCCATCCCACAACAGATGCCCCTCAGTGCGAATCGCTAAATTCCCAAGGAGAACAACCTCTGTCAATGGGCCAGAATAATCAAAATGGGAACAGGCTGCTCCCATTCCCTTGCACGCATCAATCCAGTTTTGTTCGTGCGAGCCTTTGACACGAGGAAGGGTTTCGTCTGGACGCTGAAAACTATCCATGCGTGAAAGAGGCAGCAAAGTCGGCTTACCTCCATGTGATTTGTGCATGATCTTTCCTCGCTCACCGACGTAAAGCACACCGTCCACCGGCCAATCATCCTCAGGCTTGAGTTCCTCCGGACGCGGCGGTTTGATGCCGCCGTCGTACCATGTCAGACGAACGGGGGGAAGTCCCTCTCGGGCTGGGAATTGATAGGTCACCAGCGACGCCAGAGGAGCTGTTTCAGCATGAACGTGCGTACTGCTGGCCTCGACGCTTTCTGGGTAACCCAGTTTAAGAGCCCAGTAGGGATGATCAATAATGTGACACCCCATATCTCCCAGAGCTCCAGTGCCAAAGTCCCACCATCCCCTCCAGTTAAATGGAACGTAGTCAGGTTGATACTCCCGAAAGGGAGCGGGACCAAGCCACAGATCCCAATCCAGGGTGTCCGGAACTGTCTGATGACTCATGGAACGCTTCGCAATACCCTGAGGCCAATATAATTCCTTTTCGAATCGAGTTCCACGGAGTGGACGATCACTCCAACAATGAACCTCTCTTACTTCGCCGATCACACCCGCCTGAATCCACTCTACCGTTTGACGTGCACCACTTGATGAGTGCCCTTGATTTCCCATCTGTGTCTCAACGCCATACCTGCGGGCCGCTTCAGTGAGTTGACGTGCTTCCCCGATACTGTGGGTCAATGGTTTCTGAGTGTAAACGTGTTTCCCACGCCGCATGGCTTCCATGGTGGCAACGGCGTGTGTATGATCAGGAGTCGCAATGATGACCGCATCAATTTCCTTTTCCATTTTATCGAACATCACTCGGAAATCCTTGAACCTTCTGGCCTTAGGATGACGGTTAAATGTCTCTGCACCTCTCTTGAAATCTACGTCGCATAGAGCCACGATGTTCTCATTGGAGCTCTTTTCGATGTTGCCGGCTCCCATTCCCCCCACTCCGATTGCAGCAATGTTCAGCTTATGATTAGCCGAGACACCAGCAAGTCTGGTGGCACCGAAGCTCACCAAGCCAGCCGTCGTCGCGGCTTGATTCATGAATTGACGTCGATTGATAATACTCATAGTGATATCCCTATATTGGAAAAGATGTATTTTTTATGATCAACCCCATTCAGGCAAGAATCAACATACTTGAAATGCATTTCAGCGTAAGCCATGCAAGCGACCGATGACGAACCTCGCTGGCTCATTTTTCTCACTGTCCTGATTGCAGCGACGCCACAAAATGGTTCCAGCTCCAAACCATTTGAAACTTGTCATATGAAACGTTGCTAAGGAAGATGATCGGGGTTCATGAATACATCCCACCCTAAATATCAATTTCCGGGTTTTACGCTCATCGAATTATTGGTGGTGATTGCCATCATCGCCATTCTTGCCGGTATGCTGCTACCCGCGCTATCCCGTGCCAAATCCAAGGCTAAGAACATCAAATGCATCAGCAATCAAAGACAAATCGGTCTGGCTTACATGATGTATGCGGATGATCACGCAGACTATTATCCCGCATTGATCAGTTGGGCTACTGCCGGAGGTAAACTGGGGCATTGGCCTGCGAGACCGGGAATTCATGGCGCAGACACTCCCCCCGAGGATCGACCTCTCAATGTTTATGCTCCTGGAGCCAATGTGTTCCTGTCTCTTATACACATCTCCGAGCCCACGAGACCGAGGCTGATCTC
>OJCR01000036.1_pt1 | contig 69310 bp, 55 predicted proteins | sample 1591611 | NCBI WGS metagenome assembly OJCR01 (sample SAMN05416815, study PRJEB24817) | seawater metagenome | isolation source: Sea water | place: Canada:Atlantic | collected 2013-07
CTCGGAGATGTGTATAAGAGACAGCCTACGTCTACCGCCACAGCTGAGCCTGCCCCGTTCACTTCCGTTCCGCTCGAACGCGTTGACCCAAAAACCGCCCGCATCGATGCCGAGCGCAGACAACTCGCGCAAGAGCTCAGCCAAGTTCGCGGCAACCTCGAACGCCTGCAGACTCCCGACTCCGGCACCGTAGCTGAACTCCGCAAACGCGTCGCCATCGCCGAAACCGCCCTGGACAACCGCCAATCTCAAGTCGCGGGCCTCCAAGCCCAACTCGACGCCGAACAGGCCGAAGGCCCTTCTACACGCGAAACTGAACTCCAGCGGGACCGAGCGCGCCTCGCCGCCGAAGCCAACGCCACCACCACCGAACTTGCTACTCAACGCACTCAAAACCTGCAGCTCCGCAACCAGCTCGACACCCTTGCCCAGCTTCGTGACGCCCAAAGCCAATCCGGCAACGACGCCTCCTCCGAGATCGCCGATCTTCAGACGAGCTTACAGAATTCCCGCGATCTGGCCACCACTGGCCAAAATCAAATCTCTGCCTTGGTTACCGAGCGCGACGCTCTGACGGCACAGCTCCAAACCGCAGACGACCAAGTATCCACACTCTCCACCGATCTGGCGACAGCGCGCGTCAGTCTCATCGAGCTTCGTGAAAACCAGGTGGCTCATATTGACGAAGCATCCACCCAGGTGGCTAAACTGCAGACCGAGCTCGAAACCCTACGCACCGAAAATACGGCCCTGACCGGCCAACTCGAATCCAATACGATTGCAGCGGCAGACTCCGCCGAATTGCTCGACCAGATTACTATTCTCGGCGGCGAACGTGACTCCCTCCAAGTCAGCCTAACCACCGCCCAAAACCAAAATTCGCAGCTCATCACCGAACTCGAAAACGAGCGTAACACGACCGACCCAGCCGTGCTCCAAGCGCAGACTGAAATCGCCGAATTACGCAGCTCACTCGAATCTGCCCAAAGCGAGTCCTCTCTCCTTCAAACCGAACTCGCCGCCCAAGTATCCGCATCTCCCGCTACCGTCGAAGTTGATCCTCAGTTGCAGAATCAACACGATGCCAGTCTGCGCGCCTTCGCCGTTCAGGAACGTGAAATCGTTCGACTCCGCGAGCAATTCGACGACGCCTCCGCTCGTGCCGATGCCGCCGACGCGACGCTAGGAACCCTCCGGGATGAGGTTTCCGGACTCCAAACCGCCATCGCCGAAACCGAGGGCCGTGCCGCCGCCAACGCTGAACGTGCAGCCACGGCTGAAAACGCTGCTTCGAGCGACACGGACTCCGCCACTGCACTCCAAACGGAACTGACTGGCGCTCAAAACCTGGCCGCCACTCAAGCCGCCGAGATCGAATCACTACGCGCGCAACTGGCACCCCAACCCACCGAGGAAAGCCCGGCCTCAGACCTCTCCGCCCAAAATATTACGTTCCGCGAGGAGGCCCGACTCGCCCGCGAACAAACGGCTTCGCTTTCACGTGAACTCAATGTCCTGCGCACGCGTTTAGCCCTCGCCCAACCTTCTCCTCTCACCCCGGTGCCAGGTCGAGCGCCCCCTTCTCGTCCTACTGCCGGACCCGCCACCATCAGGTATGGTGCTCCGGCCCAGGCTCAGACGACTCGCTCCGCTGCTGCTGATTCAGTAGCCATCGAAACTGCCGTGACCGAACGCGCTTCATCGCCCCGCGCCACCGGCCCGCAACGGCACACGATCCTTTCCGGCGAAACCCTCTCCTCCATCGCGGGCGACTTCTACGGTGACGGAAACCGTTGGCCTGAAATCTATCGGGCCAACCGGGAAGCTATCCCGGATGCCAATCGGCTCCGCGCCGGCACCCCGATCGTGATCCCTTAGGACCGGTCCAGGCCCAGTTGAGATTAGAGTGGGCGGTGGCCAGGAGATCGGAGTCGCCGACCCCGACAATAACGAAATGAAACCGTTGGATTGATGTAGCCGGGCTCGCTGAGCCCGGAGCAGTGAGTTTGTGAACCGAACTCAAACCGCGAACACTGCGATGACGACGCCGAGCGATATCGCGCTCGCGACCGCACTCAAAACCACCGCAGTCGCCGCCAGCGCCTCATCGCCACCCATCTGCTTCGCCACGGTGTAGGAAATGGCGGCAGTTGGGCAGGCCAAGCAGATCAACAAGGCGAGCATCGCGGCATCATCCAACCCCAGCCATCTCCCCAATCCGTATCCAATAATCGGCGACAATGCAACTTTGTAGATCGCAGCCAATCCCGCCTGCGCCCGATTGCCACTTACCGGCACGGTCATAAGCGCCGCCCCAATGCACAGTAGTGCCAGAGGAAGCGACATCCGCCCCAACGCCTGCAACGTCGTTCCGATCGCCTCCGGGATGTCCCAGCCCAGTTGCGAAAATACCATACCACCGACTGCTGCTATAATAATGGGGTTCTGACCAATTTGCAGCGCGGTCGTTGTCACCAAATTGCCCTGCCCTCTGGATTGACTGACCGCGAGCACGACCACCGTGAGGGCATTATTCAAAATGATCATTGGCGCCACCGCCCACATGGCTTGAGCCAACGGAACGCCGGGAACCGTCAACAGCAAGGGCAGAGCAATAAACGACAAGTTCCCGCGAAAAGCCGCCTGCACGAAGGTGCCCCGGCCGGCGGCAGATATGCCAGCAAGCGGTGCCGACGTCCATCCGATCGCAGCCGTGATCAGGGTTGCCCCGACCAAGGCAATCAACAGCCCACCGAAGCCTGTGCCCCCCGAGCCCGCACTCACCAACGTATGAAAGACAGCCGCCGGCAGACCGACCCAGTAGAGCAACTTGTTCACCCCCACAATCAATTCGGCCGTCATCATCCCTCCCCGCTGCAGTCCCGCGCCCAGCGCAATCACGAGGAAGATAGGAGCGAGCAAATTGATAACCGTCACATTCAGGACTGTCAGTGATTAATGCGTCGGGGTCTAGGAGCTTTTCGAGACGCGTTTATGCATGCTGGGGTTTGATTTTCCTCCCGCAATGCCGCACGATCTACTTCTAATGCGCACGCTCCTCGTTCCCGCCCTCTTCGGCCTCATCTTGCTCATGATCGCAATCGTGACCCGCTCCGGCAAATTCGCGCGGGAAAATCCCGGTGCACCGATCAACAGCGCGATGCGAGAAGCCATGGATATGATGGTCCTGCCGCCGGACCAGGAAGCCATCATCGGTCAACTCTACCCCGGAGCCGAAATCACCAAATCCGGCCTGCGTTACCTCGTCACGCAGGAAGGGGATGGCGTGACCATCCCCGATCGCGGGCAACCCGTTGCCATTCACTATCGCGGCACTTTTCTCGATGGCACTTACCTCGACGACAGCTTCAAACGCGGCGACACCTATAAATTCCCCGCCGGCAAAGCCCAAGTCGTGCCCGGCCTCGACGAGGCGGTGCTCACGATGAGTAAGGGAGAGAAACGTATTCTCATCATCCCCTACTGGCTCGGCTACGGCGAAAAGGGCGTGCAAGGGAAAATCCCTAAAAAGACGACCCTCGTCTTCGAGGTCGAATTGGTCGACGTGATCTGAGCGAACCACGCTTCGCGGTTAAGCATCCATTGCCGATGAATGAAATTATCGCGACCAATCGTCTCGACCTGATTCCCCTGACTCCGGACTTTTTACGGAGCACCGTGGCCGGAAAATTAGCCGACGCGGAATCTATGCTAAAACTCAAGATCCCCGACGAGTGGATGGACTGTGCCGATTTCGCGGCCATACGCCTACGGGATTTTGAAGCCGGGATAACATCCCAACCTTGGATGCCCCGCGCCATCGGCCTGCGCTCCACCGGAGCCATGACCGGTCGCATCCGATTTCATTCCTCGCCGGGCCCCGAGGACTTGGCCGACCTCAGCCCCGAGGGCGTAGAACTGGGTTACGGCATTTTCGTTGATCACCGACAACAAGGCTACGCCCGGGAAGCCGTCAGCGGCTTGATCAAATGGGCGCATGATGTCCACGACATCAGATCGTTCATCGCCTCGGTGAGGCCCGACAATACCCCTTCATTCGCGATAATTTCGAAAATGGGTTTCCGTCGGATCGGCTCGCACATCGACCACGTCGACGAATACGAAGGTATTTTCGGACTCACCGTGGGCTAAAAGGTAGGGACGGACCGCCGGGCCGTCCGCCTCACTTTGCCTCGCCGATTCGGCCACCAGTGTCCCGCTCTGCGGGACACTGGTGGCCGCCTTAGCGAAGGAGGGTGCCACTCAGGCCGAGGGATTATTCTTCTCCCGCTTTCATAAGGTTTATCTCCATACAACTGCGGACGGCCCGGCGGGCCGTCCCTACCTTCCCACAGCATTACTATCCGTGGGAATCGCCCCAATCGATGTAACGAACGGGTCTACAATCCCAGATACGAGCCGTGCTCGTTGAGCCAGGCTTCGCCCTCTTCCCAATCGGGACAAACCTCGGCCACCGCCGCCCAAAATCGCTTCGAGTGATTCATCTCCCGCAGATGCATGAGCTCGTGATAAATAACATAATCACTCACCGATGACGGAGCCAGAATCAGGCGCCAGTTGAGCGAAATCACTCCACCTTCGGTGCAGGAGCCCCAACGGGTGCGCTGATTGCGCACACTGACTTTTTTGACGTCCATTTTTGTTAAAGCCGCCAGCTCCCAAGTGCGCGAAGTGAGTTCGATACGTGCGCGTGATTTGAACGCCGATTCCAAGGTGGGGCGTAGATCTGGACTCGCCAAATCCACCACGCGAAACACGTCCGCGCCCAAACACACTTGCGGACGCTCGCCGGCCACCGCCCGTCGAATTGCTAGCATTTCTCCGCGCCACATGAGGGTCGTGCCAACCATCCATCGGTCCGCCATACGCGGTTGTTTCTGGTGCCGATCCTGCATGCGACTCAGCCAATCAGCGTTTTCCCGCACAAATTTACGGGCGGCCTTTTCAGTGCCACGCGCCGGGATCGTAGCAATCGGCACCCCATCGCGCCGCAAAGTCAGACGGTAGTTTTTTGCCCGCAAATTGCGCACAAACAACACTTCGGTTTGAGGCACCGGAGCCGGTTCAGGATCCATCTGCAGTGGCGGAGCTTCGATCGTCGGCACAGCCCCGCCGAAGTCAAAAAAGTCCAATTGCGCCCCAATATTCTCGATCCCCAACCCATAAACGATCCGACCGGTTCAACACCAGCCCCGTCTCCTCATTCCCCTAATACCCTACCATAAAATTTAACCAATATGGTTAAACTTTTCCCTATAATACTCAATTACAAATATTTAAGAATAGCTTAGAGGAATACTATTTCCCAGGTATAGGGAGCGCTGTCCTGGGTTTCGTCGATGGTGAGCCACGCGAAGCTAGGAGGGCCTTCGTAGCGGGGCTCGCTGACGGAACCGGGATTGAGCCAACGCACGCCGAGCGGGTCAGTGTCATCGCGGGGGACGTGAGTGTGGCCATGGAGAATCGCCGTCATCCCTGGAATCGACCGGATCGGGGGAATGTGCTCCAGGTGAAATTTATGCCCGCCCCGAGTCAGTCGTCGGGTTCGCGGCCAGGGCCAGGCATCACAGTTGCCTGCGACGATCTGCATGGGTTTGCCCAGGAGCTCCAGCTCCACGAGTTGGCGCGGATCCATCACGTCGCCGAGGTGCCAGATTTCATCGGCCCCTTCGAGCAGACCCGGCAATGCCGTCGGCGTGTCATCGTGGGAATCTGAAATTACAGCTATGCGCATGGGGTAACGGTCAGGCATCTCCTGAGAGATCCTCGGCAGGGGTATATTCCAAAAACTGGAGGGCTACTCTTCTGCGTCGAGCGCCGCGACGACATCTTCGGCCAACTCTTCATTGGAGAAAATGTGTTGCACGTCGTCGTTCTCATCGAGGACGTCGTGGAGCTTCTGCACCGATCGGGCGAGGCTGAGTTCGGAAACCGGCGTCATCGTCGTTGGGACGTAAGCGATCTCCGCACTCGCAGGCTTAATCCCCGCTTCATCGAGGGCATGGATGACGTGGTCAAATTCCGCGATTTCGCACCGCACTTCGTATCCATCTTCGCTGGTTATCACGTCATCGGCGCCGGCCTCGATGGCGATCTCCATCAGCGGATCTTCCTCGATCTGATCCATAGCGATGAGGAACTGACCCACGTGCAAAAACTGGAATGCAACCGCTCCGGTGCTCGCCAGATTACCCCCGTGTTTGGAAAGGATCGACCGCACGTCCTGAGAGGTGCGGGTCTTGTTGTCGGTCGTGCATTTGATGATAAACGCCACGCCACCCGGGCCGTAACCTTCGTAAGTGTTATCCTCGTAAACGACGCCGGGGAGATCACCGGTGCCTTTTTTGATCGCGCGATCAATGTTATCGACCGGCATGTTCTCGGCCTTCGCCTTGAGGATGACCGTGCGCAACCGCGCGTTGGAGTCGGGGTCGCCGCCGCCAGACTTGGACGCGAGCGTGAGATCGCGAGAAAGGCGGCTGAAAATCTTACCGCGCTTGGCGTCGTTTGCGCCTTTGGCGCGCTTGATGGTGGACCACTTGCTATGACCTGACATGGGGTAATCTCCTTTTAAATTAAAACGTGTGCGTAGCGATCTTGCCTCCGAGAGAGGCGCTTATTTTTTCTTCTTACCTTTGCGCTTGTTGGGATTCCAGGCCTTCTCTTCGACTTCGGCTCCGCCGGGTTTCACGAGAGGAGTATCGTCCTTGGTCGTCCGGTTGACAATGACTTGTTGCGCAATTGTGAACACCCCGTTGATCGTGGAATACAGGGCGAGCGCGGCAGCGAAGTTGTAACAGATCAGCGTGAAGACGATCGGCATATACTTCATCATCTGGGCCTGCGCATTATCGGTGGTCGGAGTCGGCGTGAGACGCATCTGATAAACCATGGTCGCGCCCATGAGGAGCGGCATTATGTTCAACGGCAGATTCATGAACGGCAGCCGCCAGATCGTATCCGGAGCCGATAGATCAGAGGTCCACAGGAAGCTGGTGAAGCGCAACTCGGCTGTGCCCTGGAGCATGGCGAAGAAAGCCACAAAGAGCGGCATGGTGATGAGGATCGGCAAACAGCCGCCCATCGGGTTGACCTTGTTTTCCTTAAAAATCTTGAGCGTGGCTTCGTTCAGCTTCTGAGGCTGGTCCTTATACTGGGCCCGGACCTCTTTCATCATCGGTTGCAGCTTGGCCATCCGCTTGGCGGATTTGGAGGCGGCCAACGTGAATGGCAGTGTGACGATCTTGAGCAGCAAGGTCATCAAGATGATCGCGACACCCCAATTGCCGACCCAACCGTGCATGGTCACCATCGTGAGATTGAGAATCGGAGCGACGATGCCCGAGAGGAATATCTTGGAGAAGAAATACGGGGCAAACTGCATCACCTCGCCCTGGTCCTGCTCGAACTTGCGGAGGCGGTCGTATTCTTTAGGACCGACATAGAAGTCACCGCCGAGGACGGCCGCGCCACCTGAAGCCATCGCTGGCATGGCGTAACTCACGACACCGTTGAGGCCCTTATTGGCTCGGGAACTACCCTCAAATGGTGGCAGCTCAACCCGACGTGTCGTGGTGCTGAAGCCAGCCGTGTCACCAGTATAAATACTGGAGAAAAATTGATTTTTGGCTGCGGCCCACACGACGGTGCCGTCTTTGGTGACGGATGACTTGGGCGCGCCGTCCTTTACGCCGACCATGGCGAGGAATCCGCCGCCTTCGAGTTCACCGGACTTGGTGAGCACCTCGTCCTCGCCGTCCCACGACATGATGTTAAGGAACTGACCGTAGTCGTTGGGCGAAATGAGCGAGGTGGTGCCGAGGCTAAGCGCGGCGACCGTCTGAGGAGCACCGTTGCCGGAAAGATCCTGCAGCGTGGTGTCGTGACGGATCAGGTAGGGGTCGGAGCCTTCCATCTCATAACCAAGCGAGAAACGGCGCACCACCTTGAGACGGCCTTCCAGCACAGCTTCGTAAACGACCTCCGAACTGGTGGCACTGACGAGTCGGTAGGCCGTTTCGGGCCCGAGACCGGGGATATCGGTGATAGCCAGCATCGGCTGCACGCGCGGCTGATTGAAGACGAACGGCAGGGGCGAACCCTTGGTCAGCCCGTATTTCATGAAGGCGACGTTGCCGATTGCTCCGCCAAAATTGGTGAACTCCACGCGGATGAATTCGTTCTCCAAGTAGGAGACGACCTCATCGGCATTGGCCCCGGTGAGGGTGGCGAATTCGGTATTGAGCGGAGCTGAGCCAACCGACTGGACCAGCGGAGAGGCCTGGTTTGGCGCGGTGGGCATCGGAGCCTGAGCCGGAGCAATTGCTGGCGCGGCCGGAGCTGGCGGGGCAAATCGATTGCCGAGATACAATGAGGCGAAGGCCGCGAGGAGCAGCATAACGCCGATGACAGTATTCTTTTTATCCATGCGGAGAAACGGGAAATAGGATTAGCGGGCGTTGGCCGGATTGGCTACGCGTTCGCAAACGGGACGGGAAATAGGTTGGTTGGGCGGCACCGGATCGAAACCACCGGAATGAAGGGGGTTGCACCTAAGCACGCGCCAAACGCTGAGCGCCGCGCCTTTGATTGCACCGTGAGTGCGCACGGCATCGGCGGCATATCGCGAGCAGGTCGGATGGAAACGGCAACCACAGTTGGGGCCGAACACCACCGGCAATACGGGTGATAGGGTCAGCTGATACAGCCGGATAAGCCCCAAAAGCACATTCGCCGGAATCGAGGCGATGGCACGGAAGATTGGGAACTGGGTGGAATGGGTCATCAAACGGAAGGCGTCGGGAAAATATCGGCGCACGCTTTCAAAAATCTCCGCTCGATCTCACTATACTCAAGCCCATTGAGTGATCGGCGGGCCTGTAATATGAGATCGGTGCCCGGAGAAACAAGATTTTGGTGGTGGCGATACACGTCCCGGAGACGTCGTTTGGCACGATTTCGGGCGACGGCGTTACCTACAGCCGCCTTGGAAGCGACAAACCCAACCCGAGGGCCGGACTCCGTGACGGTGTCGTCAGAGCGAGAAGCAGCCCACAAAACAAAACCGCCGCAATGATAGCGGCGGCCTTCGGAGCGAACCTTCATGAACTCCCGTGGCCGTCGCAGATGCGATGCAGCTCGGAAACGCATGGTAGGCCAGCAGTTAAGCGTGACGCCGGGGCGTCAACTTAGGCTACAGAGAGACGCTTGCGGCCTTTGCGGCGGCGGGCATTGATGACAGCGCGTCCACCACGGGTAGCCATGCGGGCACGGAAGCCGATTTTGCGGAAGCGTTTTTTACGGTGTGGTCGAAAAGTGGGTTGCATCTTAGTTAGTCATTAAAAGGGCCAGCTGAAGTGCCTGACGCAACACCCCGTGTCAAGAGTCCAATAAAATAGGCCACATTATGCCTCTCAAATAACTTTTGATTCGGGCCGCACGCACCGGGGCGAAAAATGGGGGTTTTAGCGCACCATAGCTCGAACTGCGGCCAGATAGAGGCCATTTTCATCCGGCCACCGACTCGCCGAACGGAGCCGCAAGTAGGAGATTCCGTGCGGACTTGGGTTCCGCAGCGGGAGTATCAAGCCTATCGGTTGCTGATCGAGGAATACCTCACCGTGAGCGGAATCGGGGTTCTCCACCTCGTGCCACTCGAATCTAAGGGTGTGCCACTGATCTGGCTGAAGCACGGCGTTAGGGCCAATACGACCGCTTTCGGGGATATCCAAAACATACATCGCCGTTTCGCGCCCCTGATTGTCGATCGGCTGAAACCAGCGATCGTTCAACGCGATGCTGGCGCCCTTGAATCCCTCGTTCAGGCGAATCGTGGTTTCGACGAACCCAGTGCGGCCGGCCGGGAAATTCCAGACCGCTCCATCTCTTTGACTGAAAACCGTTTCATCCGGCGGGCGACGCAGGTGTAGAACGTTTCGCTCCGCATCGTCAGGATGAGGCACCACCTCGGCGCCAGGTTTGCGTTCGAAGTTGTGGTGAAACTCGCGCGAATACGTGGCCGGACGAATCAGCAGCTTCTGCCGACTCCACTGCGCGGTGCCGGCGGAGAAGTCGTCCTGACGAGACCGCTCATAAATCCAATCTGGATCCACCAACACGAAGCTGCGGTGTCCCGGGGCCTGCCCGAGTGCCATGAGCAATTTGCCGGTCCGCGTCTCGGCGACTTTGGATTCGTTGAGCCCCTTGTCCCCCGGATAATTGATGAACACTCCATCGCGCAGGCGATCGAGCATCAGTTCCCGGAAGCCGAGCCATGTTTCACCGTCGTCCTCGGAAATCGCCATGTGCAGCACCTCTCGACCCGTGAAACTCCATTTATCCAATGTCGCCTCGGGGCGAAGGGACTTAGCGTTGTTCCACACCAACACAATCCGACCATCGGCGAGCTTCTTCAGCGTGATCCAGCTGTTGTCGCCGCAATAGAGGTCAGTCTTCACCGGGACCGTCCAAGTGGCGCCCTGGTCCAAGGAATAGGATTTCCAGATCTGGAAATTGGAGTTGCGGATAAACATCAACATCCGTCCATCGCTGAGTTCGACTAAGGTCGGCTCGACTGCTCCGGTCTGCCAGATATTGGGGACCGTATTGGCTACCGTGATTCGAGGAGAAACCGACCAAGTCCGCCCATCGTCATCGGAGTAGAACGTGCCGCTACCGAGCCCCTCCTGACAATGAAAGCCGCAGATCACCCGTTTGCCCCCACCCGGGAGATCCACCCAAACGGCATTGGCGTAACTGATGGTGTTGATGGGCGCCTGATCGGCGGTGGACATCGCCTGGATGGTCCAGTCCTGCCAGCCAATGAATGATCGGGCCGATTTTATGCCTACGCCACGATCGATGTAGAAGAGGATCACTTCACCCGATTGGGGGCTGATGGTGGAAAAACACTGGTTAGGGTTGCCCGGCGTTTCCAAGAGCGTCTGAGCATCAGACCACGTGCGCCCCTCATCCTCCGTGCGTCGATAAAACACCGTATTAGAGAACCCACCCTTATCGTGATCACCCTCGCGATAAATGAAGACGATCGATCCATCCCGATCCGCTAGCAAAGACGTCCCGGCATTCGATGCGGGTTCACCCAAATACAAAGGCGGAGCCACCGGAGACTGTCCTATGACGAGCAAGGCACCGCCCCAAAAACCAACGGCTGCCAGAACCACCCTGATCAAATCGAACCGAAGCCACATAGTGCCATCAAAAGTCGGCCATATCCACCCCATGGTCAAGTAGCTCAAGGGGGTCAGGTCGTGTTTTATATATTAATTGGGCAATGGCTCAATTTGTAAAAAATCATAGAAACACGACCTGCCCCCCCTTCTAGGAACGTCTACAGCGCCGGCGCATCCCAAACCGGGATGCCGCGCGTTGCGAGTTGCTGGTGATAGCGCACGGCCTGCGGCTGTTCGGGAGTGAAGGGGCGATCCTCGTTAACCATGAGCGGACGCGTTTCGGCCCACCACGTATCGTAGGCCTCGCGCATCTCTGCGACGACTTCGGGGTGTTCTGCCGCGACGTCGACTTTTTCGTAAGGGTCGTTGGCGATGTCGAATAGCTCGGTGTTATTGACGAAGCGCCACTGCTGGCTGCGCACCGCACAGTCTTTGAATTTCCAACCTTCGGGATCTTCGCCTTTCGGCCAGCGACCTTTGTGGATAAACAGATGGCGATCCTCCCAAGCGGCGTTCGAATTCTCTAACAGGGGCAAGATTGAGCGCCCATCAATCGCCTGAATTCCCGCCGGCATTTCCGCTCCGGCCAACTCCGTCATTGTTTTGAAGAAATCGATGTGAGCGACGAGCGCATTGATATCCACGCCTTGCCCCAGCACCCCTTCCCAATACCAGAATGAGGGCACGTGCGTGCCGCCTTCATAGGGACTTCCCTTCCCCGTTTTGAAACCAGCAGTGTAATGTCGGACTGACTTACCGTCCTTTTTGCCAGCGCGTCCCGCTTGACCGTTGTCGGTCATGAAAATCACGAGCGTATTCTCGAGCGCATCCCACTCGCGTAATTTTTGAATAAGCAAACCGAAGTTGTCGTCGATGTTTTCGATCATGCCGTAACGACCGGCCGTGTTGGCATCCCAGCCTTGGTCCAGCCATTTATTCCGATAGCGCTCCGGCGCCAGCATGGGGCCATGCGGTGCGTTCAATGTGATGTAGGCGAAGTAAGGCGTCTGCGCTTCATGCTGCTGTTTGATCCAACCGAGCCCGGCCTGGAAAAACACGTCGGTGCAAAAACCCTCCGTCTGCACGATGGTATCGTTGTGCAGGATCACGTTATCAAAATAACGTCCTTCCGTTTCGCGATTCGGCGGGAAGTCAGCGCAACTGCCTTCATACGCTTGCCCGATGCCACCGGCACCGTGAATGAACGTCTCGCTGAACCCTCGGCTGTAGGGTTGATGAGCGTCCTCGTCACCTAAGTGCCATTTGCCAAAAATACCTGTTTCGTAGCCCGCGCGCTGCAGCAGTTTAGGAAACGTGGTGGTCGAAAGTGCCATAATCTCGCGCTCGAGAATCGTATGAGTCACACCGTTTTTGAATTCGTGCCGCCCACTGAACAACGCCGACCGCGTCGGCGCACATGTCGGGCTCACGTGCATTTCGGTGAACCGCGTCGATTGGGCATAGAACTTATCCAAGTTGGGCGTCGAGATGATCGGATTCCCGAAACAGGCCAAGTCCCCCATGCCTTGATCATCGGTGAGCACAAAAATGATATTGGGCCGAGATCCTTCCAGCGACTTGGCGGAGAGCGGGAGTGCGGCACTGAACAGCACAACCAGTGAAAGCAGGAACAAGCGAAAAGCAGGGGTAGGCGGTTTCATGGGGTTCCCCAAAGTCCGTCCATCATCCTGCACCGTCAAGACGCCATCCCACCACCACCCATCACGGGTTTGCACTCGAACTTTGAGAGATCCGCCTGAAGACTAGGACGCTCCCACCCCAACCCCCGTGCTTACCCTACTCCCCTCCTCCATTCGCCGTTCCATCACTGTCTGCGTCACCGTTCTCACTTTCGCGACAGGCTCCCTTCTACCGATGGTCGCGGCGGAACCTCGTATAGAGACCCATGAATACGCGCGCCCCGAGGGGATTCCCCTTACCCTCGATCTCTATCGACCTGAGATATCCTTCGGCGAATTGCCCCTAGTGATTTTTGTGCACGGCGGAGGCTGGAAAAACGGGGACAAAACCGTGGTCCAAAAAAAGGCCACCTGGCTAACCGAACACGGGTTCGCCGTCGCGGGCATCGATTTCCGCCAGACCGACGAAGCCGGATGGCCCTCCCAAATCAACGACTGCTACGCCGCTGTGCGTTGGCTGCGTGAAAACGGCCAAAAACTCGGCCTCGCCACCGAACGCATCGCCGCCGCCGGCACGTCCTCCGGCGGACACCTCGTCGCTTTGATGGGCACGCGGGCTTACCCAGAAAACGAATCTACCTCCAGCCGGGTTCAGGCGGTGTTGGATTGGTTCGGACCCGCCGATCTATTGACGATGCCGCCCAACAACGTCGGCAACGGCCGCTCCGCCGAAGACGTTGCCAACTCCAACGGCGCCAAACTCCTCCGAGCCACCGTGCGCGAAGTGCCCGAGCTCGCGAAGGATGCCAGCGCGCTGTATCAAGTCAGCGGAGACGACGCGGCTTTTCTCATCATGCACGGTGATGCCGACGAAGGCGTCCCCTTCGACCAAAGCCAACGCCTCCACGCCGCCCTCATCGCTGCGGGCGCCGAGTCCGAACTCATCATTTTCCCCGGAGCAGGCCACGGCGGCAAAGCCTTCGAAACCAAGGAAGCCCGCGGCAATGTCGTAGCTTTCCTCAATCAACACCTGCGCTAGATCATATACCTGATTACCTATCGCTGAGAGAAACCATCGCCGTTGCGCATGAATTCAATTCTGTTGCCAAAGGGATCAGTCACATAAAATCGCTTTCTATCCGGCAGGGCCTCATCCCATTTTACGTTGTGTCCTGCCGCCATCAGCGACTCCGCTAGACTCGCCAAATCATCCACTGTGAAAGCAGGGTGCGCTTTGAGTTGTGGCGAAAAATCGGCTTCAGCCCCAACGTGTAAACGAACCGAACCACAGCGAAACTAACACCCTCCTCTACTCGCCAAAGGCTCCGGTTTCGGTTCTTCGGTCATACCTAAGGTATCGCCGAAAAATGCTCTTGCCCGATTTTCCCCACCCGACGGCATCGCCAGCTGAATATGATCAATTCGGAAGGTGTTCATGGTGGTAATTATAGCCACAAAAGGCACAGAAGGCACAAATAAAACCAGCCTGAGTCACTTCCCCAGCCATCGCACTTTGCCTCCCCGTTTTGTGCCTTTTGTGGCAACAAACCACCCCATGTCTCGCCATAGTTCTACTCCGCAGAACGACGGCGGATGCCTCTGAGATTTCGTGTATTGTCAGCCCATTCACTCCGTTCATAGACGTGGTTAAAACCGATCCTACCTCTCCGCCGCCTTCGTAACCCTACTTCAGCTCCGACAGGATCCGCTTCGGCTTCAACGTCGGATCGATGCGTTTGGCCCATTCGGAATTCTTGTCTGCGTCCGCCAGTTTTGAGTTTCGCCCGGTTGGGGCGAAGTCGGCTGGGATCACTGCCGCCAATCGGTTCACGGCCGCTGCTACTTCCGGTGAGCGTCGAATGTTCAGATTGTCCCATTCCATCGGATCCGCTAACAGGTCGTAGACCTCCTCGGTGCCGTCGTCATAGCGGATATAACTCCAGCGTTCGTCTCGCAACGAGGCGCCGCCTTCCCTCAGCACGGTCATAGTTGGGTAGTCCCAGGCGACCGTCGGATCCGCCAGCACGGGTCCGAAGCTGCGGCCGTCTAGTTCCGGTTTCTCCGGGAGGTCACACAGGTCGATCAACGTCGGATAAAGATCTATCAGGTTAACCGCCCGCGAGCTGTCCTGCCGACCGCTCATCCCCGGCAATCGCACCATCAGAGGCATGCGGGTCGCCTCAGTCCAGCCGGCTGCTTTGCGAAAGCGTAGTTTCTCGCCCAAGTGCCAACCGTGGTCACCCCAAACTACGACAATGGTATTGTCGGCGTGCGGGCTCGATTCGAGCGCTTCTAGCAACACGCCCAGACAGGCATCAGCGTAACTGACGGCAGCGAGATAGGCGTGCGTGGCTTCGTCGATCAGATCGTTTTCCTCCAGCCACAGGTAGTCATCCGTCGGCTTAAACTTAGGCTTCCCATCGGGTCGTAGAATGTCGTCGAGGTCATCGCGTTTGATCGGATTGGCCTTCACATCGACATCGGCATACAGATCAAAAAACTCCTGCGGCACGTAAAATGGCAGATGTGGTTTACTAAATCCAATCGCCATAAAGAACGGCTGATCAAAATCCCGCTGTAACTGCTCCGCCGCCCATTGGGCGTTGCGGTAATCACCGGTTTCTTCCTTCGGACCCTTGGTCGGTCCCCACGCAAACTCCGATCCCCCACGTCGGGTGTATTCGGACGGAGGACCCGGTTGTCCCGCGATGATGTTTTGGTTGCGCGAATAAAGACCATCGCGATCCACTCCCACGCCCTTGGTGCGTGGCAACCATTCCTCAAAGGCCCATTGGCCATCGTCTCGACCGGTCTTCGACGCATGCGCGTGAAAAATCTTCCCGCGAGAAATCGTGTGGTAGCCATTCTTCGCAAAATACTCCGGCAACGTCGCGTGCGTTTGCACGAGCTCCGAGTGCAGCATGTTCTGACTGTTGCCATACAAGCCCGTCGTGCTCGGCAAAAAACCCGACAACAACGCCGACCGCGACGGACCACACACGGGGCCCGCACAGTGCGCGTTTTGAAAGATCATCGCGCCCCGATTGGCAAACGCCTCGAGGTTCGGCGTGATCGCCTGCGGATGGCCACCAAATGGCGTGATCCAATCATTCAGGTCATCGATCGCGACGAACAACACGTTCGGTGGCGAGGAGGATTTAGCGGAGGCTAGATTCAATGCTACCGAACAAGTCAGCGCAGTAATCAACAGAGGTAGAAAGCGAATCATAGTCACAAGCCCGCACCCCACCAAAACCGCTCCCGCGGCGCAACGTGAAAGCTACATCTCGGGCTGAGTAGCCTACGGCGGGGCGGGACTTCGGCGGACATGTTCCTGAGCCGAAATTCAGTAGCCTACTGCATGGCCGTCTTTGCGGCTTTCGGTGGCGCCGATGAAGACTTTGTTTTCCGCATCCCAGCGGATGGCCTGGTAACCCCCGTAGCCGCCGGTGTCGGTGCGCATGTCATGGCGGAGTTTTTCGAGCGCTCTCACAGATTCGAAGGGGATACCTGATTCGGTCGTGACGTAGCCGCCATCCTCCATTTTTGGCGTGTCGTAATCCGTCGATCCGTGGTGCTGCCAACGCGCGGCATCTCCTGCCTCCTGAAGGTTCATATCGAAATCGACGAGGTTCATCACGATCTGCGCGTGACCTTGCGGCTGCATTGCGCCGCCCATCAAACCGAAGCTCATCCAGGGTTGTCCGTCCTTCATCACGAAGGCGGGAATGATGGTATGAAAAGGTCGTTTGCCCGGCGCGTAGACATTGGCGTGATCACGCGGATCAAAGACGAACATCTCGCCGCGATCCTGAAAACCAAATCCCTGTCCCGGCACCATCACGCCGCTACCCATGCCGCGGTAGTTGCTCTGGATCAGCGACACCATGTTACCTTCGGAATCGACCGTAGTGAGATAAATCGTGGCGCCTTGTTGTAGCGCCGGATTGCCTGCATCGACCCGGCTCGCTGCGCGATTAAGATCGATCAGCGCGCGGCGTTCGGCCGCGTATTCTTTGGACAACAACCAATCGAGCGGGAAGTCCGAAAACTCGGGATCGCCGTAAAATTTAGCACGATCTTCGAAGGCGAGTTTCTTCGCCTCGATCATGACGTGCAGCGCTTCCGGGGAATTCCAGCCCATGCCGCGAAGGTCATAACCCTCGAGAATATTCAACATCTGCAGCGCCGCGATACCCTGCCCGTTCGGGGGTAGTTCAAACACGTCGTATCCGCGGTAGTTTACCGAAACCGGATCGACCTAGGTCGACGTATGCGCTTCGAGATCGGCCTTGCGCAGAAACCCTCCGTTGGCGCGCATAAATGCATCGATCTCATCCGCGATCTCACCGCGATAAAAGGTGTCGCGCCCTCCCGCTGCGATGCGGCGGTAGGTGTTAGCAAGGTCTGGGTTTTTGAAAATCTCCGCCTTTTTCGGGGCAACCCCACCTGGCATCCACGTTTCGTAGGCGGCGCCCGGAACATCTTCGTAATAGTAGGCGTATTTCCAATAATAGGCAATGAGCTCGGTGAGCGGAAATCCCTCCTCCGCGTAGCGGATGGCTGGCGCGAGAATATCAGCCATCGGCATTTTCCCGAACTTGCCGTGCAGTTCATACCAACCATCGACGGTGCCCGGCACCGATATCGGCAGCATGCCGCGTGCCGGAATCTTATCGACGCCTAGCTTCGCCAGCTCGGCACGCATCTGATCATAGCTCAACCCCAGCGGCGAGCGGCCGGAAGCGTTAAGACCGTAGAGTTTTTGCTCCTTGGCGCTCCACACGATGGCGAACAGGTCACCGCCGATACCATTGCCCGTGGGTTCCATCAACCCGAGGGCAGCATTAGTCGCGATAGCGGCGTCGATGGCGTTACCACCTGCCTTGAGCACATCGAGACCGATCTGGGCGGCGAGCGGTTGGCTGGTGGCCACCATGCCGTTTTGGGCGATAACTTCGGCGCGGGTGGCAAAGGAGCGACTGGCGACGCGATCGATTTGTCCGTTAAGTTGCATGACGAGGGCGAGCAGCCCGGTGAATAAGACCATGAGTCGGGCGAAACGTAGCATGGGCGAACCCTAGGCATCGTCTCCCCTCTGTCAACGAACCCACCACCCTCTCACCTCTGACTCTCACCTCATACTCATACTCATACTCATACTCGTTCCCGTTCCCGTTCTCGTTCTCGTTCGCAACTGCAGCCAAACCCTACCTACCTTTCACAATTTTCCCGATGACAATAAAGAGAACAAAGCCACTCCGCCGTCGGCGCGCCCAGCGGTCACGCCCTAACCCCGAGCTCAGGTAGCGACCGACCGCCGGTCCGTTCTTCAAAACTCATCGCCCTTATTCTCGCGCAAAACACATCTGCGTAACTTCTTTCTTCTTACTTCGGCCTTCTTTCTTCTAACGTCTCTCCTCCAACCCATGAACGACTCCGATCCCGACAGCATCGATGCCCTGCCCGCCGAACCCGGCGAGGTCGGACTCGTCGCGCCGGTTGACTACGTTTCGGATGAGCCGTTCACGTTCGAGTCGGGTCGCACGATTCCTGGATTCACGTTGCGTTACGAAACCTACGGCCGCCTCAACGCGGCCGGGGACAACGCCATTCTAGTGTGCCACGCCCTTTCCGGCGATCATCACTGCGCGGGTTTCCACAGCCTGTCTGACCGTAAGGTGGGTTGGTGGAACAACATCATCGGCCCCGGTAAGGCGCTCGATACTAACCGCTACTTCGTCCTAGGCTGCAATGTGCTCGGCGGCTGCCAAGGTTCGACCGGACCGCTCTCGGTCGACCCCGAGACCGGCCAACCCTACGGCATCAATTTCCCGATCGTCTCGATCCGCGACATGGTGCGCACGCAGGAGCGTTGGTTACGCGCGATCGGCGTAACCCAGCTCGCCGGCGTCATTGGTGGCTCGATGGGTGGCATGCAAGTGCTCGAGTGGGGCATCACCTTCCCCGGCTTCGTGCGCAAGTTACTCGCCATGGCCACGACCGCTCGCGAGAGCGCCCAGGCCATCGCGTTCAACGAAGTTGGACGTCAGGCCATTCTGCAAGACCCCGACTGGAACGAAGGCAACTATGCTTCCGGCGAAGGCCCTCGGGTAGGATTGGCCATCGCCCGCATGATGGCCCACATCACTTATCTGAGCGATGCATCGATGGCGCGTAAATTTGGCCGCCGCACCGTCGCGAATTCAAAGGAGTCCACCGGCGCGTTCGACGTGCAATTCGAGGTGGAGAGCTATCTCCGTTATCAAGGCAAGAGCTTCACCAATCGCTTCGATGCCAACTCCTACCTCTACATCACGCGAGCGCTCGACCAGTTCGATCTCGCCGCGGGCCCCGGTTCGCTGGAAGCAGCGCTCCAACCGGTCACCGCAGATGCTTTGGTGGTGGGCTTCACCAGCGACTGGCTCTTCCCTCCCAATCAAAACCGCGCCATCGTCACGGCACTGTTGCGGGCCGGCAAACAAGCCAGCTATGCTGAGCTTACCACTGACCTCGGCCACGATTCCTTCCTGCTCGAATCCCCCGAACTCTACGCCCTCGTCCGCGACTTCCTCGCCAGCTGAATTTGGCCCACGAAAAACACGAAATATCACGAAACCACTCCACTGCCGATATTCACAGGAGAGAGCAGAGAAAAGCAAAGCCCTCCATTTGTAACTTCTGATTCAGGTCTCCAATAACTCCGCTTCCTCCTGTAAAAAAATCCTGCCTCTCCGTCCGAATTTTCGTGTTTTTCGTGGGCTCTTAAATTCCCTGCCTCTTCGCCTCCCTCTCAAATCCAAAATCGTAATTCGTAATTCGTAAATCAGCTCTGATGTCTCTCCGATCCAACAAACGCACCGTCGACCTGCAGGTCATCACCGATTGGGTGACCCCGTCTTCCTGTGTGCTCGATCTGGGTTGTGGGCGCGGGGTATTACTCGAGGAACTCGCGCAGCAGAAGTCGATTCGGGGTATCGGCGTCGACCTGCATTTTGATAAGATCTCGGCCTGCGTGAAGCGCGGTCTAAGCGCCTACCAAAGTGACATGATGGGATTCATGGCTGAATTCGATGACCACCATTTCGATCACGTAATTTGTTCGCGCACTTTGGAAGAGGTCGACCGACCCAACGAGGTGATTGCGGAGGCGCTACGCGTCGGCCGTAGCCTGACGGTCGGCTTCGCGAACTACGGCTATTGGAAAAACCGACTTGATTCCGTGTTGCATGGCCGCAAACCGCAGAACGAAGTCCACCCCACGACGTGGCAGGAAAGTCGCCCCGCCAACCCGCTCACCATCGCCGACTTCGAGGCTTTTTGTGCCGACCAAGGCTATCAGATCACGCGCCAGGTACACCTACGCGGCGACTGGAAAACACCCTGTTCCTTTGCCCGCAATCTCCGCGCCGGTTACGCGCTCTACGAACTCAGCCGTTGAGGCGAATGAGCCAACACCGCGGCGACCGTTATCCGTCGCGCTCGTGGGAAAATAACCAGTCGTAAAACTCCGCCGTGGTGTAGACCAATCGGCGCACATTGTGTCCTTCTTCGGGATAGGTTTTGAGCTTCACCTGCTCGCCACCCGTTGCACGAATCGCCGCCACCATGCTTTCCGACCGATCCGGCGGGACGACCGTGTCTTTACCTCCGACAAAAGCGTAGACCGGAACTTTCGCTAGGTTGGCCGCCCAAGCCTCCAACCGATCAGTGGTGTCTTTCGGTCCCCCCGGGCCGAGGCCGCCGGACAAAGGAGCCACCGCCGCGAAGTGCTCGGGGGCGTTGCCGCCCCACATCCACGCGCCGTATCCGCCCATGCTGTTTCCGGTCAGATAAATTCTTTGCGCATCGATTGACATTGTCGCTTTGAGGTGCGTGAGGAAAGCGTTGAGATCATCGAGCTGCCAACCCCCACGCGGTCCGGCACCCCCTCGGGCCACACATTGCGGCGCGACCAAATAACACGGCGTTTGTCCAAATCCCTGAATCCCACTCCACAGCGGATCGGTTTGCCCCACAATTTTCTTGATGTCCTTGCCAACCCCCCCCGCGCCATGCAGATAGATGACCAACGGAAGGTCGCCCAAAATTTCTCCGACGGGCTGATACGCCAAATATTCCGAATTTAATCGGAGCGCGTCTTTATGCGCGTTCGGAGAGATTTTGGCGATACGCGGTTCACCCTGCGCCGAGGCGTTGGCCAAGCATAGTAGGCCAATCAAAACACTTATCGAGGTTCGTAGAGGCATACCTCTAAAGAACCATGATCTCGCCCTTTTGAAAAGGGCATTCTCGGATCGTCCAGCCTCACCGACCGTGCTCCCGATACTTCGTCGGCGTCATGCCGGTGCAACGCATGAAGGCTCGGGAGAACACCTCCGCACTGCGGTAACCTACCTGGGGAGCGATGGCGTCGAGTTTATCATCGGAGGCGGCCAATAGATCCTGTGCCCGACGGACGCGTAGAAAAGTCACATGCTCCATCGGAGTGCGACCCAACTCATTCCGGCAGAGTCTCCGCAAATGTTCGGCACTCACAGAACACGCCGACGCCAGTGACGAAAGCTTCCAGTCCACCGTGAGGTCACTCGCGACCGTTTCCCACATTTCCGCAATGCGCGAACTGCTGCGCCAAGCACTTGATCGGCGCAATGCCAACCCATGCGCCAGCGCGACCCAATGACGGACCATGTCCGCATCACAATCGCCTTCCCACTCCGCGCGCAATCCTCGCAACACCCGACCAAAATCTTCCGCCCCTTGCTCCAGTCGCAAGGGAGACCCCGCCCCGACCAGTGGCTTCGTCCAGGGCGCCTCATCATATCGAATCCAGGCAATTTCCCACGGCTGATTTTGGGAGGCGACGGCGTGAAACGCATTGAGACCGCGCGGTGGAGCCAGACAGAGCGAACCCGCTGTCACCTTTTGCCAACGGCCTTCCAGCCACACCCGCCCCTCTCCCGCCAGCGTGGCTAGAAAGTAACTGCCCGACGGGGCCAATCGCACGCGGCGGTAAGGCGAAAAAACCGAATCGAGACCCAACCACGCGATATGACACGCCTTCAGCTCGGGGCACTGCCCGGCATCCAACGACCAACGCCGGGTGCGGGCGCCATCTATCGTGGTCTCTTGCCAGTCTTGGTTCATGAATGGAGTCGGGGATATCATCGCCTGGGGCGAGAGGCCTTCCATTGCAGGCTAAAACATCCACCTCGTCACGTGGAAATTCGTCGGTTGAATGTGGGAGACTCGAGCTTCCCCTCGGCCAGGGTTGCCGTAGAGTGAGCAACCTCACTTTACCCCTAGCTTAACCCAGCCAGACTATGCCCAACCCTTGGACCGGAACCGGAAATCCTTACACTCGCGAAGAAGTTCGCGAACGCCTGCAAGCCACGCTCGATAAAAACGACGCTATCATCGCCGCCGGCGCTGGCACCGGAATCAGCGCCAAGTTCATCGAAAAAGGCGGCGCCGATCTCATCATCATCTACAACAGCGGCCGCTTCCGCATGATGGGCCACGGTTCCACCGCCGGCATGATGGCCTACGGCGACGCCAACGCTATCGCCATGGAGATTGGTGAATACGAAGTCCTACCCGTTGTAGAAGAATGCCCCGTCATCTGCGGCGTTCACGCCACCGACCCCCGCCGCCGCATGTGGCATTGGCTCGGCAAGGTGAAGGAAATGGGGTTCTCCGGCGTGAACAATTTCCCCACCCACACCATCGTCGATGGTCACTTTCGCGGCGTCCTCGAGGAAACCGGAATGAGCGTGAAGAAGGAATACGAGATGGTGAACCTCGCCCGCCGAATGGACCTCTTTTCCGTCGTCTACGTCGGCTCCCCCGAGGAAGCCATCGAAATGGCTAAGGCCGGTGCCGACGCCATCATAGCGCACGTCGGCACGACTGTCGGCGGCAGCATCGGCGTGAAGGATGCTCTCGTCAGCTGGGACCACACCATCAAGCGGACGCAGGACATCATCGATGCCGCCTCCACCGTGCGAGATGACATCTTCTTCCTCTGTCACGGCGGCCCGATTAATACCCCGGCCGACGCCAGCCGCGTCCTCGCCGCGACGACCGCCCAAGGTTTCGTCGGAGCCAGCAGCCTCGAACGCATGGGCGTCGAACGCTCCCTCACCGACCTCACCCGCGAATTCAAATCCCTCAACCCGAATGGGGAGTTTCGGAAAAGTAGCGAGTAGTGGGTAGCGAGCAGCGAGCATTCCGCCGCGCCTCCTCCCGCTTTCCCTGCCATTTCAGTTCTTTCTCTTTCTCCCAATCCTGCCTCCCCGCCAATCCGAATTCGTAATTCGTAATTTCAAAGAATGACAACTCCCGCCCGTTTCGTTCAAAACGCCGACGCCATTCGTGAAGCGAATGCGTGGGCAGACATGGAATGGCTTTGCCGCCCCGACATCGTTGCCGCCGACAAACTCCTATTGGTTCGCGTCACGATGCCTCCGCATCACTGCCACCCGTTTCACACCCACCCGCATCGCGAAGAAGTCATCTACGTCGTTTCCGGTCAGGCTGAACAATGGGTCGACCAAGATCACCGCAACCTCACCGCTGGTGACACCGCCCACATCCCCGCCGGCACCGTGCATGCGACCTACAACCCGCACGACGAACCCCTCGTTTTCCTCGCCATTCTTTCCCCCGCCAACCTCCCAGAAGATCAGGCCGCCGTGACTGATCCTCAAGACGTTTCCACCGAAGCTCCATGGTCCACTGTCCGCGCCAACCTCCCCCCGTGTAAGATCCGCGATTAGCCCCCCCTTTTTTTCCATGTCCGCCATAGTCTCGCACAGCGAGACGACGGCGGATCTTTCTCTTTCTTCTTTATCTTTTTCTTTCTCAGAGTGCCAACCCGCCTCCCCGCATGTCGGACATAAAAGCCGACCCACCTTTTACCCCCCATGTCGGGCTTTACGCCCGACATCACCCTGCCCCTCTGTGCGACCTAATCCCATCCTCTCTCTTCCCAAACTCTGTGCTCTCTGTGCCCCCTCTGAGTCCCCTGTGACTTAGACTTAAAACCCTGCCTCTATGAAACGTTACCTGAGCTTCGTAACCCTTCTCGTCCTTGCGTTCACCACCACGCTCTCCGCTGCCGACCCGCTCCGTGTCTTCGTCCGCTCCGGCGAAAAAACCCACGGTCCCGGCCAACACGACCATCCCCGTTTCCTCGCCGAGTGGGTGCCCCTCCTCAACGAGCGCGGAGCCACGGCAACCGGTGGCAACGAATTCCCTACCGTCGTCCAGCTCGCCCAAACCGATGTTCTCGTCCTCCACCGAGATCACGGCGGCGAAATCGCTCCGGCAGACCGCGTCAATCTCGAAGCCTACCTTTCCCGCGGCGGCGGCCTCGTAGTCATCCACGCCGGTGCCGTTTCCAAAGACCCCGATTGGTATAAGACGATCATCGGTGGCTCCTGGCGGCACGGCACAACCAAGTGGCTCGAAGCGCCCATGCACCTTTATTTCGCCGACCGTCACCACCCGATCACGACGAACGTTTCCAACTGGGCCATGGACGATGAGATCTACTACGACATGGATCTCTCCGACGACATCCACGTTCTCGCCACCGCCTACACGCCGAAATCCCGCGACACGGGTGGAAAGGGCAACAAGGAGGCCCAAGCGCGCGCGGCCGAAGCCGTAGCCACCCAAAAAGCCGTTAACATCTACGATCATCAACCGCAGATCTGGACCTACGAAAAGACCCGCCCGAACGCCCATAAACCTTACCGCGCCTTCGTATCCATTCCTGGTCATCACTACGAGAATTTCAACCGCCCCAACTACCGGTCCGTCCTCCTCCGCGGCATCGCTTGGGCCGGTGGTCGCAACGACGTCGACGAACTCTGCATCCTTTCCGAGCTCGGGGATGCGCTCATCTATCCCGTCAACGGTCCGATCCATCCCACCAAGGCCGCTGCCAAACTCGAGGTCCATCCGGAGTTCGACATCTCGCTCGTCGCCTCCGAACCCCTAATCGAAAAGGTCATGAACATCACCTGGGACGAAAAGGGCCGTCTCTGGGTCTGCGAAACTCCCGAATATCCCAACGGACGCCGCATCTCCGAATCCGCAGTCTGGCAAGACTCCGGCACGCTCAAGCCAACTCAACCCAATCGCCCCGCCGAAGACCGTATTTCTATCCTCACAGATACCGATGGTGACGGCATCATGGACACCAAGAAGGTCTTTGCTGATGACCTTGAACTGATCACGAGTTTCGTGCTCTACCGCAACGGTGCTATCGCCGCGACCTCTCCCGATATCTGGTTCCTCGAAGACACCACCGGCGATGGCACCGCCGACAAACGCACCAAGCTCTACACGGGGCTCGGAGTCCGCGACACGCATTCCCTCATCAACAACCTCCGCTGGGGTCACGACGGCTGGATCTACGCCACCCACGGCTACAGCACCGGGGACGTCACCTCTCCCGATGGCAAAACCGCATTCGGCCGCGACAGTTCCGGCGTCGTTCGTTTCAAACCCGACGGCTCCGCGTTCGAGCAATACAATAGCCGCAACGGCAACTCCTGGGGGCTTGATATCACCTGGAATGGTCAGGTCTTCTGGACCCAACCCACCAGCGGCACCGTCTTCTTCCATTCTGTAGTGCCTGAGTCAATACTCGCTCAAGGTAAGATCCCCGGCACCACCTCCTGGAAGGGAATGATCAGTGATCAACGCTCGTTCCCCGCCATGGAATGGACCGAGCAGGCCTACGTGCAAATCGACCAAGTCGGCCGCTTCACCGCCGCCGCTGGCACGGCCATCTACGAAGGCGGCACTTGGCCCGCCAAGTGGAACTACTCCTACTTCACCACCGAGCCTACGCTGAACATCATCCACCACCAATTTGTGAAGCCCGATGGCGTCACTTTTACGGTCGCCAAAGAAAAGGGCCGCGAAGAAACCGAATTCATCCGCAGCACTGATCTCTGGTTCCGACCCATCGAAAATCGCGTCGGACCCGACGGTGCCCTATACCTCATCGACTTTTACAACCAAGCGGTGATTCACAACGACACGCGTGGACCCATCCACGGCCCCGCCAACGCCGCCCTACGGCCTGACCGCGATCACTACCATTCCCGCATCTGGCGGGTGAATCACAAGCAGGCCAAGACCCTGCCCGCCATCAACCTCGACCGCAACGATCTCGATGGCCTGCTCACCGCCATCAAGACGAGCCCTAATGCGCACATTAAAAAAACCGCCCTGCGACTCGCTCGGGAGAATCACAGCGGAGACGATCGTGTGGCGGCCGCAACGCCTATGATGGGTAGCCGCGCCATGGTAGAATATCACACCACGGCCAAAGCCGATACGGCCAACCGTCGGGCCGAAGTCTTGACCAACTACGCCTCCGCACGAGACGACTGGACTCGCTCGGCCATCATCGCCGCCGCCAGCGAAGATCCCGTGACGTGGATCGCCGCCGCTCTGAATCGTCGTAACCCGAATGGCCTCCATTCCTTGGTCACCACTCTCGCCGAAAACGCTCCCGCCGAAACGGCCACTGTCCTGACTCTCGCCACATCGCGCTCGTCCAGCCCTTTGCGCGTCGAGCTCCTCAGTGGTCTGGCCGTCCACGGAGAAAATCTTCCGAAACTGAATCGTAATATTGCCAACTCCCTGCGGGAACTCATCGGCGAACCCGACGTCAGCACCGCAGCGCTCTCCCTCGCTGCGGTTTGGGACAAGTCGGGACTGCTCACTAAAACCATCACCCCTACCGCAAACCGACTGCTGGCCGAACTCGGATCGGCCGCGTGGTCCGATAGCCAACGCGCCGCGGCCGTCGCCGCTTTACTCGCCATCCCGCAAACGCGAGATGCGGCCCTAGTCAAAATCGGCGCCCTACTCACCGACCCAAAAATCTCCATCGCTGATCAAAAGGCCTTGCTCAATGCCGTCGGTCGCTTGTCCGATCCTGCCGTCAGCAAACTCCTCGTGGATACCTATGTGACCACCCAATCCGCGCCCGTTTTTGAGGAAATCATTAAACGAGAAGAGTTCTCCCTCGCGCTGCTGAAGGCGCTACAAGACAGCCGCCTCACCCCACTCGCACTCGGTCCAGCCAACATCGATCGCCTGCGACGCCACCCCGTCCGTAAGGTCAATCGCTTGGCTGCCGACGTGGTCGCACCCTCCATCCAAACCAGTGCCGAGAAGGATGCGCTTATCGCCAAACTCTTGCCGGCTGTCAGCCAACCGGGCGACATCACCAACGGCCGCAACCTCTTTGCCACCGCCTGCGCGATCTGCCACAAGTTTAGCGATATTGGCAGTATCGATGTGGGCCCTCCCCTCGCTGGAATCGGTTCGCACGGCGCCGCTGAATTGCTGCAAGCCATCGTCGATCCTAATCGATCCATCGAACCCAACTATTGGCAGTGGAATATCACCACCAAACAGAATCAAACCTACTCGGGCGTGATCATCCGTGAGACCAACGCCAGCCTCACTATCCGCAATCAGGGTGGTGACACGGAGATTAAATCTGCCGATATCACCAAGCGTGAAAACACCCGTCGCTCCCTCATGCCCGAAGGTTTCGCCGCCCTAGGTGAAACCGGCCTGCGAGACTTGATCAGCTACATCTCCGACAGCGCCAAAGCCCCGCAGGCAGCGGTCGTCCCGGCCGTCGATGAGACGCCCAAATCCGGCGGTAAGCGTGATGCTCCCCTACCCGAAATTGAACCCATCGTCTGGGAACCTGGTAAACCCCGCGTGCTGATGATCAGTGGCGGTAGCTCCCACAAGTTCGACACGTTCTTCAGCGGCACCGATCGCGCCTTCCTCAAGGCCGCCGGCTTTAGCGTCAACTACACCGAAGATCGCGATCAAGCCGCCGCCGCCCTCGCTTCCGGTGACGCCGACGTCGCCCTCATCAGTGTGAACCGTAAGTTCCTCGATACCCCGGAGTATCGGGAAGCCCTCATGGCCTTCGCCGCCTCCGGCAAAGGTATTATCATGCACCACCCTGGCACGTGGTATGGCTACAAGGAGTGGCCGGAGCTCAACGCCCAGATCGTAGGTGGTGGCTCCCGCGGGCACGACAAGATTGACGCCTATGCCGTCAACGCGGTCCGCCCCAGCCACCCCATCATGCGTGGCGTATCGGCGAGCTTCACCATTGAGGACGAGCTCTACTACATGAACTCGGGGCCACAAGAAATCCCCGCCGGCACCTCACCCATCACGGTCCTCGCCGAAACCTCACCTTCGAAAAAGTTCAGCAAGTCTCATCCGGCGGTTTGGATCACGGACCATCCCGAATCACGCGTAGTCGGTATCACCATCGGCCACGATGAACGCACCCACGACCACCCTGACTTCCGAACCCTCCTCACCAACGCCGTGGAGTGGGCCAGCGGAAAGAAGTAGAAATAAGTAGCGAGTAGTGGGTAGCGAGTAGCGAGCATTCACCGAAACCCACACCACCGATATTTTCATCGGGGCTAACCGAATTTCATTAACCACAGATTACTCAGATTCGAACTTTAGATTCTACGGTCGAGTAGATTTGCGGTTAATGAACAACTGCCTCCAAGCTTTCGTGTGTTTCGTGGTTAAAAAATAATTCTACCTCAACTCTCGGCCAAATCTGAAATCGTAATTCGTAACTCCGAAATCCAAAAATGAACTCAACCATTGCGATTCTAGGAACCTTCGACACCAAAGGCGCGGAGCATGCCTTCATCGCTGAACACCTGAAAACTCAAGGGTTCGCCACGCTCCTGATCGATGTCGGCAGCCTCGCTGATCCCGCGATCGTCCCCGATGTCTCCCGCACGGAAGTTCTGGCTGCACTCGATGATTCGGAAACCGACGCCATCCTCGCCCGCCAAGACCGTGGTGAATGTGTGACTCTCATGGGCCGCGCCGCCGCGGTGATCGTGGCCCGACTTGAATCCGAAAACCAGATACACGGAATCATCTCCCTCGGCGGCGGCGGCGGCACTGCTATCGCCACGACCGCCATGCGCGCGCTACCTCTCGGTTTCCCAAAGCTGATGGTGTCGACGCTCGCGAGTGGGCAAACCGCTCACTACGTCGGCACCTCGGACATCACCATGATGCCCGCCATCGTTGATGTGTCCGGTATCAATCGCGTTTCGCGACTCATCTTCAGCAACGCCGCCGGAGCAATCGCGGGCATGGTCAACTCCGCTACCCGGCGACAATCCACTTCGGCTCCTCTCGACGAGAAACCCCTCATTGTCGCCAGCATGTTTGGCAACACCACCGAGTGCGTAACCGAAGCCAAGCGCATCATGGAAGCAGCCGGTTATGAAGTGCTCGTCTTCGCTGCCACCGGCAGCGGCGGCCGAGCCATGGAGTCCCTCATCGACAGCGGTCTTATTTCCGGTGTGCTCGACATCACCACCACCGAATGGGCCGACGAACTCGTCGGTGGCGTGCTCAACGCCGGGCCCGATCGCCTCAGCGCCACCGCTCGCGCCAAGATTCCGGCCATCGTTGTTCCCGGGTGCCTCGACATGGTTAACTTCGGCGAACGCGACAGCGTGCCCGCTCAATTCGCAGACCGAAATTTCTACGTGCACAACGAACAGGTTACCCTCATGCGGACCAACGCGGCAGAGTGCACCGAGCTCGGCCGCATCTTGGCGGAGAAAATCAACGCCTACTCCGCCCCGGTCACCGTGCTCATCCCCGGCGGCAGCATCAGCGTGATCAGCGCTCCCGGCCAGCCCTTCCACAACCCCGCCGCAGACACGGCCCTGTTCGAATCGCTGAAATCAAATCTCCGCGACGACATCCCCGTCATCGAATCTGAGGCCAATATCAACGACGACAGTTTCGCTCAACTCTGCGCGGATGCGTTGATTGAAAAATTGGGATAGCCTCCGACAAGGTAGGGACGGACCGCTGGGCCGTCCGATCCTGCCCCCAAGGCCGCAGGGTCTTTAGGTGTCCCCAGCGCCCACGGCGATCTCGACTCAAAGCTGCTTTCTCCTTCAAACCGCGGACGGCCCGGCGGTCCGTCCCTACCTTGCTGAACGCGCCATGAATTTTCATCTCGCCTGAACGGCTACCCGTTTTAGAAGGTGGTCGTTTGCGTCGGGGGTTGCCCTCCCGGTGTTTGTTTCCGTCGTATGCCCTACCCCAAATACCTCCGTCGATCTATCGCACTACTCGTTTGCCTCAGCGCATGCATCTCCGTCCATGCACAGGCGGATGAAGAATTCTTGGGCGATGACGCGCTGATGATGGATGCGTTCAAAGTCTCGGTCTACGGCGGCAAAATCCCGATTAATGATGGCCTGACCGGCAAGAAGTATGACGGCGATAATCAGGTCGTCATCGATTTCGCCCTCTCGTTCAACAAGCTGCTCCTCGCCTACCACCAAAAACTTGTGATTGATGAATACAAACACATGGAGTTCCGGCTCAAGCTGGGGGACGAGTTTGAATACGAAATGAATACACTTTCGCTAGCATTCAACTTTGATAAATTTGAGTTGGATCGCTCCCAGTGGATGACCCGTGAACGCGCCATCGTTTCGCGGCTCATCAACAAACCGTTTTTCAAAATCAGTTCATTGATCGCGTGGGACATCGACCGCCTGAACGAGATGGCCCCAGCCCGACCGAAATCCAAATACGTCGACGACATCCACTTCGACCCGGAGTCCCAAAGTTGGCAGCGGCGCGTAACCGCCAAGTGGGAGGTGTTTTTTCGCCCGAATTACAACAACCCAAAAAACGCATTCCACACCCAAAAGGAGCAGGGGCTGAACTTGGACACGCTCAAGGGATTCCACTACATTGAGCGGGGACTCCCCGGAAACGTTCCCTCAAACGCATTCCTCGATGTAAAGCTCACTTACCCAATTTTTTATTCGGATAACAATATCAGCGAAGAGGAACTCAGGCGCCTACAGGAAGCCTTCATCGCCAACCTCTATTACATCTACGACCCGTTCAGCTGGATCGCACGTCGTGAAACCCGCTTCCGCGGCGGATTCCGCCAAGAATGCCAGAAACACATCGAAGGCGAACGTATCTACGTCAGCGACCGCAAATGGTTCGACGCCAACTTCTCTCGATTCTTATCTGATGCGATTACAATCAAGCTGCAAGGAGTCGAAGAAATCCATGCCCTCCAGATGACGAGTAAGCACTTCAACGAGTCACCCCAAGTGCTCGGTGCCGGCGTGGATTTACTGAACTGGAACAGGAAGGAAAAACGCGAGGCGACTAGCAAGCCCGAAGCCCCGGTCCGCATTAGTGCCAAATTTCGTTACGCGATGATCGATGCTTATCTGCGTTTTGGGAACGCATTCATTGGCCAAATTCAGGCACAGCTCGCGCAGGCCAAAGCATCGCGAAACAAGATCAATGGTCAGCAGATGATTAAGACCATCATCGCAGATCAATCCGGCATGTCCTTTAATGCGTTCTCCAAGCGGGCCGTGAGCATCCATGAGTCCCTTTTGCTTAAGCACAAAGTGACGGGGTAAGTTGTCGCCCCCGGGAGGGACCGGCTCCGTCCGGTCCGCAGATCATCGGTTCCATAAATCCTTAGCACCAGACATACCACTCAGCGGACGACACGGAGGTCGTCCCTCCCCAAGGCCCGGTGTCTCCTATATCCGGACGAACAGTTTTTGGCGATACATCCACCAACAAACCATCCAGAAGGAAAGACCGATAAGAATCGCCTGAGCCATCGGCGCATAAACCGGACCCGCCACCTGAAAAACCTGGTCGCCTAGATGCGTTTTTAGAGTCTTCCCCATCCACGGTTTGAGCAGCATATCCATGACGTAGATCGCGATCGAATTCATGCCGACAACCACCAGTGGAAAGGTCCATCGGCGACACCCCTTGATATCAATCACCCAATAAAGAGATGCCAGAATCAAACAACACAATCCGGTCGAAAACAGCGTCCATGATGGGGTCCAAATCCGCTTCACAATCGGGCTGATTCCGGTCACCCCAAGCAGCCAACCAAACACCAACCCACTCACCCCGGCGGCGAGGATCAGTTTCAGTTTTTCGGATTCAGTTCGTTTGGATTTCAGCAACTCTCCGATCATGAGACCAAAGAGCATCGTCACCAAAGAGGGTATAAAATTGAGGGTCTGATAACCCCCGGGATTGGCTGTAAACTCGGAACGGGTTGGGGAATCCTCACCCGAGAACATCCCGCTCTCCGGCATCAAATTTAGCAGCCACCCATCAAAGGCATGGGCAACATTCGCGTTCTTATGCCACGAAGGATCCACATCCACCAAATACTCCTGCGCCCACGTCGATGAGACGCTCACGTCCGGCCCACCGCGTTCCAAATCCAAACCCGCGGACGGATACAATACAAACATCAGCCAAGTGCCCACCAATACACCTCCCGCGACTATCGACTGTGTTTTGATCCCACGTCCCCACAACAAAAACAAGATCGTGTAACCCAGCCCAATTTGCGCGAGCACATTGGTGAACCACCAGCGCGTCAGCGGTCCGGGCGAAGTGAGGAAAATCCCCAGAGCCACGAGAATCAACGAACGGACAAACGCATGACCCAACATCCGCTGGTAGGAGTGTCCTTCCCGTTGCCGCTTCACATAAGAATAAGCCATCGATAGCCCGACCATAAACATGAAAGACGGCTGAATCAGGTCCCAGTAGCTGCAGCCCAACCACTCGACGTGCGACATTTGATATTTCAAAAATGACCAGACCCCGGACTCAGGATTCTCGGCCAACTTTAAAGCGGCGGTCTGAGCGATCCCAAATCCATGAAATGCCAGAGAGATCATGATCAATCCTCGGTAAGCATCGAGGGATAGAAGTCGGACGTTTTTCTTCGAACCAGCCGGGGAATCTACACTCATATTAGTTTGGGGGTTAAAACTGCTGAGGCGGAGCAGACCTCACCCTCGCCCCCGTTGCAAGCATCGCCCCGTGCATCTCCTTCCGCACTCTAAGGCAATGTGTGATCCAACATGCAAAACGGCGCGTTACTAGTAGGCTCACCCACCTGATCAACCGGGTGGGTGTAGAGGTATCGCCACACCTCTTCGTAGCGATAATCCCCGTTCGCCGTTTTCGGCGAACTGCTCTTCGGCTGCACCGCGCCATGGGCTCGCTTCGGGTCACCACCCACATCGGCGGCCGAAACCAATCGGCGCGTATTCCCATACGGCGGTGATGCTTCATCGACATTCACGACCGGTCCCACTCCCTGCAGTCCGAGCAGTTGCCAGGAACGACAGTAATGATGGCCCGTCCAACCTTCATCGAGCATGTGGGTAAATCCAAAGAAACGCCGCGGTGGTGTAGCCGATGGTCCGGCCTGCCAATTCTGATCTTGGTCGCGGGGGCCGCACAACATGACAGCGCGGGCGACCTCCTGATGCTGCGCAAATCGCGCTGCCGTCGTCGAACCATGCGACGCCCCTGAAATGATCACCTTGTCCCAACGCACCTCCGATTTATCCGCGGTGAGAAACTGATCCCATTGGCCGGCCGGATGTTCTTGCGCGAGCCATACTAAAAACTGCCGCGACCGTTCCATCATGCCATCCGCCGGAGCCAAATTAAGTTCGGGGCTGAAATCCTCTCCCGTCGCCGCTTCCAGTCGCACATTCCCCCGCGCGGCGTCATCCATCGGGCTGGGCTGACAAAGCAAACCAAACCAAGCCCGCGCGTAGTGCGGCTGAATCACATGCAGACCATAGCTATTCAGTCGTTCAAAAAACTCATCGTTGGCGCTCATCAACCAAATCACCAATTCACCTCGGGGAGTCACCGCCGGATCAACCGCTGCCCGTTGCAAGTCTGCTGGTTTTTCCGTCGATCCAAAAACGAAATTAATCTCCGGATATTCTCGCGCCGCTGCGTCCAATTCACTCGCTCGCGCCTGCACCAAAATGCGCTCCGCCGATAAACCGGAAACACCAACAGAAACCATCAAGGTAAAAACAAGGGCGCGGGATTTCATCACCTCCCACCGATACGCGCTTCCGATGACTCACCACAAATACATTCCTTCGATCGAAGATACCAGGCTCGGGTTGGACCCGTGCTTCTCCATCTTGACCATACAATCACCGTCCCCTTCGCCCTTCAATGTCGTCTAGCGATTTCGGAACGTCTCACTGCTCACCACGGCGGTCACGAGGTCGCGTAGTCCGAGGGATGTATTCGGATCAACGGTCGCGATCTCCGAAATTTCGCGGCGATCCCGAAAGGTCATTTCTCGGCCCGTCGCATAGACCAATAACTTCTCGGTCAGGGTATGCGCGAACCGATCCTTACGTGCGAGTAATACCTGTTTCAATCCGTGCGCCGTATCGAAGAATTCACCACTGGGCAGTTCACCCGCCCCGTCGATCGGTTGGCCAATCTTACGTGCCCCACCGGTCCTAGGCCCGGGATAGTTTTCGCGGTATCCGCCGATCGGATCGAAGAACTCGAGCGCAAATCCGATCGGATCGATCTTGGCATGACAATCCGCACACGCCTGCACTTCACGATGTTTTACCAGCTGCTCCCGAACGGTCGTCGCACCTCGAGTGTCCGGCTCGAGCGGCTCCACATCGGGTGGTGGTGGTGAGGGAGGAGTGCCTAGAATATTCTCCAGCACCCAAACCCCACGAACCACCGGCGACGTTTCCACCCCATTCGCTGTCACCGTCAAAACACTGGCCTGCCCCAGCAGCCCCCCTCGATTCGAATCCACGGGCAGGTTTACCCGCCGAAATGTTTCTCCATGGACGTCAGCCAAACCGTAGTGTTTGGCCAGCGGGCCATTCACAAATGTGTAGTCACTATCAAGGAAATCTTCGATCGCTCCATTGGTCGCGAGCAGGTTGGAAAAATACTCCCGTGTTTCGACCCGCATCGCCCGTTCCAGTCGCTGGGTGTAGTAAGCCTCAAACTCCTTCTCGTCAGGCAGCATGCTGCCGAGCGTGTTCAGCCGCAGCCACGCGTCCGTAAAACGAGTCACGAACGCATCCGCTCTGTCGTCCTTCAGCATGCGATCAACTTCCGATTGTAAGACCTTGGGTTTCTTCAGCTCCCCCGTCTCCGCCAATCTAAACAACGGCTCGTCGGGCATCGAACTCCATAAAAAATACGATATACGCGACGCGAGTTGATAGGCATCCAATTCCCGCCCGGTCGCTTCATCCCCTTCGTCGAGATAAAGAAATTTCGGTGAACTTAACATCGCTGCCAAACCCAGTTTCAACGCCGCCTCCGGAGTCTTTCCCGCCTCCTCCTGCTGCCGCACGAAATCCGCATAGTGTTGAATATCTTTCGTGGTCTGCGGACGACGATAGGCCCGGCGACCAAACTCCACCAAGGTCCGTTCGATGTCGACGCGAGCCACGTTGGTTTCGCCGCCGAAGACCATTTGGTGGCTGCGCTGGGGCCAAGCGTCAAAGGTGGGACCTTCGATCTCCATCGCATGCACACGCATGCGCGGTCCTTCGTAAACTTCACCGATAGTGGGGTTATCCAGATTTTTCGCTTCCTCGAGCCCTTCTTGCAGCAGGTAGTCCTGCGTCCGCACCACCTCGGGGTGATACTTTGCCGCCACGCGAGTAATCGTCGGCTTGCTGGCGACGCCGTTGATCCAATGGAAAAAAGGGGTGCTGCCCTTCTCCAGCCAGACCGTCGCGCTGTAATCAGTCGGCACTTCATCTACCAATTCAAACACCGCCACCTCACGTCGTCCTTTGTAAGCCGACTTGGATAGCAGTCGCGGTTCCGGAGCGATGACTAAGCCCATTTTCATCGGCTCCGAAAAATCGATTTTGAAATCCTTCGCGGTGTAGGGATGGTCCAGCCGATTGACCGCTTCGGCCCGCACCATGATTCGGTAGTAACCATCGGAAGGCACGCCGTCCTTCGAGAATTTTTGCGGATAATTGGGGTGACGTTCAACCGACTCACCGTGCCCAATATCCATATATTCGTCGTGAAAGTTGACCCGCCAGGTAACAGGCGCTCGCGTCCGATCCTTCGGCAACACTCCGCCAAAATCGTCCGCCGTGAATCGATAGAGTTGTGATTCCGGCTGCTCAGGCTCGAACCGGATCGCCTTGTCCAAATATTCCTCGGCGACCTCCAGATAACGGCGTAACTGAAAATCGGAGAGCACCAGCGCCTCACCGACATTATCAAATCCATCAACGATCACGTCTTCGGGGAAATCCGCAGTCGCTTCAAACGCCTCGGCATGCACCCCCAACAAATCACGGAGCGTATTCTCATACTCGTCTCGGTTGAGTCGGCGCATCACGGTCGAATCCGGCACCTGAGTTTCGGCTGCGACCGTGAGGGTTTCCGTCAGCCAATCGATCATCTGCCGGGTCTCGCCGATGTCCGGTTGTTTCACGTCATCCTCCAATGGTGGCATATCCCCGAGGTTCAGCATATCGAGCACTTCCTCGACAAGCGTGAGGTTGCCTGATTCGGAAAAATCGAGCGACAGACCGTCCAAGCGACGATCCCCCTTCTGTTTCTCTTCCCCGTGACAACCTACACAATATTCCGCGACGAATGCATCCGCCATCGGCGGCAACGCGGTGGAATGCGTTAGCGTGGCGGCCATCGCTCCTGATGAAAACAAGCAGGCCGCGAACAGACCGGCCTTCATCCTGATCGAGTGCGTCATGGCGAACATCAGGCGATTTCCAAACCGGTAAGACTTCCGGACGAGCTAGAAAATTGATCCAACTCCAAGCCGAACTGCTGCAACATCGAGACAAACAAATTGGCCGCCCGCGTTTCAGTCCCACGCCCTTTGTCCTTCGCAAAACGCAGGTGATTCCCATGACGAAATCCGCCACCAGCGAGAAGCAGGGGCAGGTCTTTGTTGCTGTGAGAACTCGCATTGCCCATTCCGCTGCCAATCAGCGACATCGTATTATCAAATAGCGTCTTACCGTTGGGCTCGTCGACCGCCTTCAGCTGATCAAGAAACCGGGAAAACTGGGTGGTGTGAAAACTCTCGATCTTGGCCAACTCGTGAAGGTAGCTCTCAACCCTACCGTGATGGGTGAGTTGATGATAGCCGCGAGTCACACCCAATCCTCCATTGTCAGATCCGATATCGTTTGAACTAAACGTGATCACGCGCGTCGAATCGGTCTGCAGCGCAAGTGTCATCAAATCATAGTAGAGCGGAACCCGTTCAGCAAAAGTCAGCCCGTCCGCGCCCTTCGGCAGTTCGTAGTCCACCACCGGCTTGGGCTTGTGCAGCCAGGCTCGGGATTGAGTGAGACGGTTCTCCACCTCGCGAATGGTCGTGAAATAGCGGTCCAGTTTTTCCTTATCGCGATGCCCGACCCGATTCATCAATCGATCAGCGTCCGTTTTCACGAGATCCAAAATACTGAGGCGATCCTGATACTTCACCTGCAACTGCTCTACTTGGGAGGCGTCCGTGCGTTGAAAGAGCAGCGCGAAGAGCACGTTCAAATTCGCCACCTGCGGCAACGCCACCCCGGAATTCGACCACGAAAGCATGTTGTGAGAATCCACCGCACCCGATGCCAGCTGCAGGGACTGAAACCGCGTCCGCGCGCCCACCAACTGCGCCGCCTTTTGATCGACCGAGATATTCGCTTCGGGCCTGCTTTTCGAATTCTTCGATAATATTCCGGTAAGAAACGCATGCACTCCACGGTGCCCTTCGATGCCTTCGGAGCCGTGATCCAGTTGCGAGAACACGGTGAAATCATCGCGATGCCGGGCCAGCGGTTTCAGCAGTTCCGGCATGTCGTAACCGCGGCCGGTCTGAGTCGGGAAAAACAGCTTGGGCACGAAGCCCAGTCCCACCCCCACACACACCATCCGCGTGGGGACGACCTGTGCTTTCCCTTTCGCTCCCCCCGCCATCGCTTCAAGAAATGGCAACGACAACGTCGCACCGGCGATGCCTTTTAAAAACGTCCGCCGTTCAAGCGGTTGGGGGCTGACATACATAGGGTAAAATCGATCGAGTTAATCTGCGAACAATCGAAAACAAGAGGGGTAAGATCCACGACGTTCAAACGGGGCAATCGCCCGTAAGAAACCACACCTCCACACCTCCTCCAATCAGAAAATACCGAACACCCACCCTTCTGTCGTTATTACGCATTATTCTGTCGTTTTTAGAAAAAATGAAGAAATTGAAGCACCCTCTTGGGTTTCAGTGCGTAGTTGGTAGACGACTAATGCCGCCGAAGCCTTGGCGAAGGAGTGAGCCTTTCGTATGTTCCATGGGAAAAAGCAATCCTGCCTCCCAGCAATGCAGCCTCGAAATTCGGCACCATCTCATCCATAAACTTAATCCACCCTGCCCCTTTCAACTCCATCTACTAACCCCATGAAGACCCTCATCGCAATCACAGCCGTGCTTCTAACAGCCGGCCTCGCATCCGCTCAGCGCCTGCAAACCCCCACCCTGAGTCCAATCACCAAGATCACCCAACAGGTAGGGCTCACCGAAATCGCCCTCGAATATAGCCGTCCCTCCGCCAAAGGCCGCGAGGTGATGGGCGCGCTCGTCCCCTATGATGAAGTCTGGCGCACCGGCGCCAACGCCTCGACCAAGGTCACGCTCAACGAAGCGGCCGCTATCGGAGGGCACCCGATCGAGGCCGGCACCTATGCCCTCTACTCCATTCCCCACGCGGAAACCTGGACCATCATCATCCACGGCAATACCAAGATGCGCAGTCTGGCGGGCGACGTGTATAAGCAGGCTAACGACATTTTCCGATTCGAGGTCCCGGCACGTAATTCCGCCGACTACGTTGAGTCCTTCACGCTACAATTCGCCGACGTCAAAACCGACTCGGTAAACTTGGAACTGCGTTGGGCGAACGCCGTTGTGAGCATTCCGTTCACCGTGGAGGTGAACCAAAAGATCGCCGCGCAGATGGCCAAATTGCTCGAGAATCCTGACAAGGTTCCCCATCGCACCTACTTCCAAGCTGCCGAATACAATCTGCACAATGACGGAAATCTGACCGAGGCGCTCACGTGGATAAACGTCGCCTTGGAGCAGAAAGCCAAAGAGCCGCGTTACGGTCTACTCAAAGCCAAGATCCAGGAAAAGCAGGGCGACCGTAAGGAAGCGCTGAATACAATCAATCAAGCCCACGATTGGGCGGTAAAATCCGACAACGCCAACTACACTGGCCAAACTGCCCTCTTCCGCGAATCGCTGAAGTAGATCGCCGCGCAACGCATCATCCCGCGGGTCCTCCTGAACTCTGGATTAACGCGACCTTATTTCGACCCACTCCACCGAGCATGAAACACCTGTTAAAGCTGTTGGTTTCGACCGCTTGTTTTGCGCTCTGCGTTACGGGGGCGGAAGACTCCAAGTTGGCTTCCCTTGAAGTGGCGTTGGATGAGGCCATGACTCAGACCGCCATGAACATGGCCTCGTTCGAGATCAGCGAATACCTCAAGGAGGAATTGCAGAGCGCCGAACAACAGGTTCGAGCCCATTTGTTTGATGATCAGTCGCGCACACTGTTCGACTCTGCCGCCTCCGCATGGATCGATTACCGCACCGCCCAAGTGAAATTTGAAGGCAACAGCTATGCCGGCGGTAGTATCCAACCGTTGATCATCAATCTGGCCTCCGCTCGCATCACTCGCGAGCGCCTCAACCTCCTCAACGAACACGCCCGACTCTCCGGCCCCTAAACCCTGTCGGGCGGATTTGGATCTAAGCTCCGGTCCGGAGCGGCCCCCTGAGTCTTCGTTAATCGGCAGCCACCACCACCAGGTCGCGCGGACCACTGGGCAAGTCGATCGCGGCGGTGCGTTTCAGTCCGCCACCGGACAACACTTTATATACCGCCAAACGCGTGTCCCCGGATTCGCTGATGACCAGATACTTGCCCTCCGGAGAGACCGCCAATCTGACCGGGACATCTCCGACGCGGGTTCGGTTGAGCAGGCTGAGCCTGCCATCCGCTTCAACCCGAAACGTGAAGACGCTGTCTTCGTCGGTATTGAAATCACGCAGCGCGACAAACAGTCGTTCGCCGTTGGGCGAGATCACGATACTCGACGCACTAAGGTCGCGTTTCCCTTGTTCAAAGGGCTTGCGACGCGGGATGGTTGTCGCGTGCTGACGGGCGGTGAGTTGGCCATCGTCGCCGATGCCATAAACGCTCACCCCGAGCTGTTGCTCATTACTGAAATAGGCGATGGGCAACGTGGGATGATAGATCACATGACGCGGGCCAAACATCGCCGGAGGCTTGGCATCAAACGGCTCGAGGGGACTCAACCGACCCGTCTTCTCGTCGAACGCATACTGGAACAGCGCGTTGTTGTTCTTCACGCAAGGGATGTAGACGAATCGATTGTCCGGCGTCGTGATGATACAGTGTGATTCCAAATTCGGGGTTTTGGTCGAGGTGATGACCGCCCCCACTGCCGCATCTTCGCCGAGGGCATGACTGGCCACCGCTCCGCTTCGATAATGCGTGGACAAGAAATACTGCCCCGTCCGGTCCACACTGATGAAGCCCCCGGGTTGACCGACGTCCGCCTGCGCCGTCTTCCGTAAACCGCCTTTGTCCATGATTTCGATCGTGGCCGCCACCGCCTGTTGCGATGCCGTTCCTCCGACAATCAGATTTTTCCCATTGGGATGCGCCGTGACCGTGTTCGGCGCGAATCCGAGCTCGAGCGGCACTTCAACTGCTAGGTCTATCCCATCATCCGCGATGTTTACCGTAATACTCATCAGCTGCTTGTTTTTCGTGTCAGGGGCAAAAACGCGAAATGCCTCGTTCCCCAGCAAATCGAATCCGCCAATGAGTAATAAGCTGCAGGCCGCAAGTCGTCGCAGCCGAGCTGAAATAGGAGCACGTGAAGAAGGGGGTAAATACATCGTCATCCTTGATAGGAGGGCCGGCCCACCGACACAAGAGTCCGCTCACGCGCTCCGAAGCGGTGGTGCTTTCGCATTTGCAGAAGCCCGGACGCTCTCGCGATACTCTGCATTCGGTCGGGTTCACCCTTCCCCGCCCCAACCCGTTACCCCATGAAACTGAAACTGCTTTCCTTGATCGCCCTCATTGGCGCTACCCTCCTGTCACCCGGTCGGGCTGACCAACCCAATTTTGTCGTCATCTTCTGCGATGATCTCGGCTACGGCGATCTCCGTGCATTTGGCAATCCCACCATCAAGACGCCCCACCTCGATCGCATGGCCGAGGAGGGGCAGAAGTGGACCCAGTTCTACTCCGCCGACCCCATCTGCACTCCCAGTCGAGCCGGGCTGCTTACCGGTCGATACCCCATTCGCAATGGCATGACGTCCCCCAAACGCGGCGTGCTTTTCCCCGACTCGTCCCTCGGTCTCCCGGCTGTCGAAGTCACCATTGCCGAAGTCCTCAAACAACGCGACTACGCCACCGCCGCCGTCGGTAAATGGCACCTCGGCCACCTGCCTCAATACCTCCCCACCGCTCAGGGTTTTGATTCCTACTACGGCATCCCCTACTCCAACGATATGGCGAGAATCAAAGGTGCGCCCAACTACCGGCAACAGACCGACGATCCCGACTACTACGCCGACACCAACGATTTCGACGTGCCCTTGATGGAGAACGATCGCGTGATCGAACAACCCGCCAACCAGAACACCATCACCCGACGCTACACCGAACGCGCCGTGGAGTTTATCGAGGCCCACCAAAAGCAACCGTTCTTCCTCTATCTCGCCCATTCCCTACCCCACATCCCATTGTTTGTTTCAACCGATTTTCGCGGTCAAAGCCGCCGCGGTCTCTACGGCGATGTGATCGAAGAAATCGATTGGAGCGTCGGCCAGGTGCTCGAAACCCTGCGTCGGCTCGACCTCGCTAAAAATACCGTCGTCGTGTTCACTTCCGACAACGGTCCTTGGCTTTCTTTCAAAACCCACGGCGGATCCGCCGGCCCCCTCCGCGCCGGCAAAGGCACGACCTTCGAAGGAGGCCAGCGTGTGCCGACTGTCTTCTGGGGACCCGGCTTCGTGAAACCCGGCGTGGTCGATGGCATGGGGTCGACAATCGATCTGCTTGAGACCTTCGCTCACCTCGCTCATGCCGACGCACCCACTGATCGCAAGATGGATGGCTACGACCTGACTCCAGCCCTAATCGGCAAGGGGCCAAGTCCTCGGGAAGAGTTTTTCTACTGGACGATGGGGAAACTGCATGCCGCGCGCTCCGGCCCCTGGAAACTCCACTTCCTCCAACGCGAGGCCGTTCAATACAGTCGGCTGGTGCCCATGGATCACCCGGAACTCTACCACCTCGAGAAAGACATCTCGGAAGCCTACGAAGTCTCGACCACTCATCCGCAGATTGTGAAAGATTTGACCGCCAAAGCCGAAGCTCACCTCGAAGACACCGCCGATTCCCTGCCCGAACAATTGAGCGCCCGTATTCCGAACTTCAAATACCGTCGCTAAGCATTCGGACGATTCGCCTGCATTCAGGCATTTCAGCCCCTTCCCGATTATGTCACTTTTTCGCCGAATTTCCCCATGGTTTTGCGGCATACTGACCGCCGGCCTGTCCGTCGCAACGGGAACTTCGCCGGCCGCCGGGCTGGCCGATTCCGATATCCTCATCGCGGCTCACCGCGGTGGATATGAAACCGACCAAGCCGACCGCGCTCCAGAAAACTCGGTCGCCAATATTCGGGTGAGTCAGCGTAAAGGTTTCGCGCTCTACGAAACCGACATTCAACGCACGGCCGACGGACACTTCGTGATCGTGCACGATGCTACCCTCGATCGCGAAACAACCGGCACCGGTCATGCCAGTGACCACACTTTGGCCGAGCTTAAACAGCTGCACAAACGGTATCGCGACCGCTCCATATCCCCAAAGCACGTAGCGACCTTGGCCGAGTTTCTACGCGAAGGGAAAAACCGCACGGTGTTCAAAGCCGATTTGAAACCGGGCGTGAGTGCCCACTTTCCCACCATCATGACGCAAGTCCGGGAACTGAAAGCCGAAGACGGTATTATCTTTCGTGTGCCTTTCAGTGAAGCCGATCTATTCGCCCAGTATCGCGACGCCGATGTCTTCACTTCGACCAACCAACTGATGTTCAAGGTCTCCAATCGCACGGAGGTCGACGACATCAAAGCCCGATTCAATCCGCAGTGGGTGCAGATTAATGTATCGAAGACCGAGCCCGCTGATCCCGAAACGCTAGACCTCATCCGTTACGCCGTCAGTCAAGGCCTCGCAGTCGAAACTCACGCCGAAGGAACTCCCGACGATTGGGCCCAATTAATTCAAGCGGGCGTCCGGATGTTTCACACTAACCACCCCACCGCCTTCCAGACATTTCTAGGCCAACCATGAATCGCCTATCTAAAATCTTCCTCATTGTTCTAGGTCTCTGCTCGCAACTCACGGCCGCCGTTCCCGAACGCGTTCTCTTTGTCGGCAACAGCTACACCTACTACGAGAACATGACTCAAGTGGTCGCAGCGTTCGCGGCGAGCCGGGACCTCGCGATGCAGACCCGGAAGTCGCCCCCGGGAGGAGCGACCCTCGAACAGCATTGGGCGGGGGTAAAAGGCAAACATTGATAGCCTCAACCAGATTAGGACCGGTCAGTTCGACGCGGTGGTGCTTCAAGAGCAAAGCCTGCGCCCCATCACGAACTCCGCCAGAATGGCGAACTTCGCGGATAAACTTTGCGCAGCTATTAAGGAATCCGGAGGGCATCCCTACCTCTACCTAACCTGGTCACGTCAACAGACCCCCGAAACCCAAAGCAAGCTGACCGAAAGCTACGAAAACGTGGCGCGCGAAACTGGCGCAACCATCGCACCCGTCGGCCTCGCATGCGAACTCGCCCGGACCCGCCAGCCCGATCTCATTCTTTACAGCGCAGACGGAAGTCACCCATCGAGCGCCGGCAGCTATCTGGCCGCATGTGTGTTGTTCTCAACGCTCACCGGTGAACCCAGCGCTGATTTACCGTTTCGGCCTTCCTTCACCGATACTAACGGCAAGGCGATTACCCTCATCCAAGTGAACAAAAAAGATGCGATTTTTCTCCAAACCATCGCCGACGAAATCATGGCTAGCTACGAACAACCCTTCCATTAAACGGGACCTCTTAAATTAGGGATACCTCCCCCCGATATCAGGTTGATCTCGGTGCTGCCCGAGGAGCGGAAGCGGGAGAACTATTCCAGCGAAGGGCATTCCTCCTATTTATCTCGATAAGGCGGACGACCGTCACCGATGAGATGTTCAGGGTTGGTCGCCGCCTAAAAAGGTGCGTCACCAATCTATCCCTACACGGGGCCCAAAGCTCTCCAGACTGGGAACGCCTTGCTTTGATAGCCTCAGCCCTAGGGAGACTATCCATGAAGATTTTAAAGCGTTGGCCCGGGAGCAGCAAAATCCCCTGAGGGCACCGGTCGCGAAGATCCGGCCTCGCTAAGAGGCAATCCGGTGACTATTTTGACCCTCAGTCATGAAGCGAACTGCGAAGCCACCGCAGTAAAATGATCGTAGAGAGTCACCAAGACTCACCGTTCATCGCCACTGTTCTGATCTTCAAATCACTTCAATCACACCCTAAGGAAACAAATTACAAAAAATACCGCCGAGCCGAGCACGTCACCACCAACCATTCTTTTTCACGTAAAAGACCTGCCTAATTTGTGTTCACTGGCCGGGTTGGCCTGCACGGTGACGGCGATCTACTGCAGTATTATTGGTAATTTTTCCGTAGCGATCATCGGCATGGTCTGGGCGGTTGCATTTGATTGGGGCGACGGACTCATCGCCCGCCGCATGAAGGGACGCACCGGGCACGACCGTGTCTTTGGCGGCCAGCTCGATATCCTTATCGATATCGTGAGTTATGGGGTTACGCCGGCGATTCTCCTCATGAGTTACGGGGGATTTGATCCTCTGTTTCTCGTCGGGGCGTTCATCATGATCGCGGCCAGTGGGATTCGGTTGAGCTATTTCAGCACCTACGGACTCGCTGGCGGCACCCACTACACCGGCCTGGCGCTCGACAACAACAGCCTGATCATGGTGTTCGTATTTTCGTTCGAAACCCTGTTCTGCACCGCTGCCTTTACTCCCATTCTTTACGCAACGGGCCTCATATTGGCCGCGTTGAATGTATCATCGCGGATCAAGACCCCGAAACTGTCGGGCAATCCTATCAATGTATACCTGCTGGGCACTTACACCGTGCTGATTACCGGGATCTTTGGCTGGAAGCTGATCTAACCGATCAGCGCCATTTCCGAACCCACCTATTTATGAAAAAAGAACTGACAGCATGACCGTCTATACGGTCGGAACATTTGATTTACTCCATGTAGGGCACCTCGCCTTGTTGGAATATTGCCGGACCTTGGGCGATAGTCTAGCGGTAGGGGTGGCCTCCGATGAGGTCGTGAACTCCTACAAGCCTAACGTGCCAGTGATCCCGCTCGAACAACGCGTGACCATGCTCAAGGCACTCCGCTGCGTCGATATTGTGCGCCCCTACCACACGCTCGAATACGTGTCTGGCTGTCGGGAACTAGACGCGGATATCTTCGTAATCGGGGAAGACTGGGGCGCCAAACCGCACAACCTCGCGGTAGAAGAATATCTCAAATCGCAGGGAAAGCAGATTATCCAAATCAAATATGACGCACGGACGTCATCCACGATAATCAAGAACACCGTGGTAGATCAGACTCGCGCCTCGACCCGTTCCTCTCGAAGCCAGCTCGTCGGCAACAACGAGAAGCGCTAAACGGGTCGCGCCGCGCTAGTGGCGAAACCGCCAACCTAGAGCGGGCTTCAGCCCCAATGTTCGTAATACGAACATTGGGGCTGAGAGATGCCGGAGATGTCGGATGGGTTTAATCTATAAAATACGACCTGACCCCGTTGGTTGGACGCCGTCCGCTCCTGCCGCGCTGCTCTGTGGAGCAGTCACTACGGTGAGGGACTGTGGAAGCTTCGTTTTTAACCCGTCGCTTTTGGAAGCCGCCAACGTCTCACCGAGATCCAAATGCCGGTTACCACGAGCACTGTGCCGCCCAGGGACATCAGTCCCCAAATAATGCGGACGAATAGAGGATAAGGCCCGAGGGTGTGAAACCGGCCAAAATTCTTCCGAATCAATCCTACCGGGCCTGTGCCCGAACCGTCATAAAGAGACAGCTCCTCGCCGGTATAAGGGTCGATAGTGAGCTGCAGATTCTTTCCATTCGCATCGAGAAACGCCTTATACGGGCTATCATTCCTGTTCCCGGGTTGTAACCCCGTTATCCGCTGGTCGGGATGATTCACTCGAATTTTTCCTACTATCACATCGAGCGACACCTTCTCCCCATTTACCGGAACCATAATAACCGGATTGGGCGGCAAGGAAGAGGCCCCTTGAAACGTCTCAAGCATGGGCCATATTTGACGACCCCACGTGAAAGTGACGCCAGTGACCGCCATCACGATGAGCGGAATCAAAGTAACCAGTCCCAGCGCGTTGTGCCAATCGATGGCCTGACCTCGCTGTAAAGCGCGGATGAAGGTGCGGCCTCGGCGGGGCCACCACAACACCAGCCCGATAGTCCCGGTAATCGCCAACACGACAGAACTGATCGCCACGATCATTTGCCCCGTTTTCCCCGCCACCAAATGGCGATGAAGATCAATCAAGGTGTGACTGATGGAGAACCCTTGGCTCATCCACGTAAGCTCGCCGGTGTAAGGGTTGAGGAAGACTCGCGCACCTCGGTTCCCTTCTGGATGAATCTCAGTGCAGAAGGCGCTGTAGGAGTGATTCGAAGCTTTGGGGATACTCAGGTGATTCACGCGCAGCCGGGGTTCGGCGGATCGGTATTTTCCCAAGACCTGTTCGATCGAAAGTGGTGATCCCGTTTCCCTGAGTTGAAATAGCGCCTTATGCTCCCACTGGAAAATATCTCGCTCAAAAACGAGCAGAGCACCGGTGAGACAGACCAAAGCAATCGGCGCAGCGGCTATCCATCCGAGCCAAAAATGAAGATGAAACCAAATACAGCGTTTCCTTCGATTATCCTCAGAAGTGGGTAGAGGTTGAGGCGAGTTATCCATGGGCGGGGTAATCCGGGTAGCGTCATTCCGAACGAGTCAGCTTAACACACGGTGTCAAGGTCACGGGCAATCGCAGGGCCTCCTCTGAGGCAGGGACGGACCCCGCTGGGCCGTCCGCGCCTGACCCTCCGCACGTCGCTCGAACGAAGCAGGTTATGACCCAATGTTCGTATTACGAACATTGGCTTGAGGGAGATTCCATCTAGATATCGTTAATCATCGGAGGCTTAGAGAGGCCGCCCTACCGCCTCACTTTTTCCCTCAGCCGCAGGCCGAGCTCGACCACGATGGTAAGGGGAATCGGTCGGAATCTTTACGTCGGCAACTGCACCTCGGGGTAATTCTCCAGCGAGGCGCGCTTTCACTGCCGCATAGTTCGGATCGTCGGCGAGGTTGTGAAATTCGTTTCGGTCCTTTTGCAAATCGTAGAGCTCTTCGAATCCGTCTGCGTATTGAATATATCGATACTGAGTATCACTTAGCCCGTGTGACGCCTTCGTGCCGTCACCGGGAAAGACAAACGACGTGAGGGATACGCGATCATCGAACTTCGCAGGATTACGCACTTGGGCCGCGATCGAAGTGCCCGTGCATTGCGCCGGGATGGGTAGGCCTGCGAGTTCACAGAGCGTGGGATACAGGTCGGTCGTGGTGGTGGGTTGAGGCGTGCGTTCGCCGTCGCGAGACACGCCCGGGGCGTGGATAAAGACGGGAGTGCGAGTCGTCTGTTCCCACAACGCGAACTTCTCCCAGTTTTCTTTTTCCCCAATATGAAAACCATGATCTGACCAGAGCACGATGATGGTGTTTCCCGCGAGAGGTGAGGCATCCAGTCCATCTAACAGTCGGCCCAACTGATCATCCACGTAGCTGATCGAGGCCAGGTATCCCCGCATGAGGTGTTTCCATTGCTGGTTATCGGTCACCCATTTGTGCCAGCGTTCGCGACGATGGCTGCGCGCATCGTCCAAGTCCGATTCGAGGTATTCCGGCAGGACCACACGGTCTTCTGGATAAAGATCAAACCACTGCTGCGGTACTTCCCACGGGATGTGCGGCCGGAAGAGCCCCACTCCTAAAAATAATGGCTGTTCCCGCGATTCATTCAACTGCTCGATCGCCCAGTCCACCACCGGACCATCACCTTGATCCGCGCGCAACGCGACGGGCGCGGCGCCAAAGTAGTGATCGCGCAAGGGACGTTTACCCACGAATCCCGCGTTTTGATCGAGCGCGGTGATGGCCGGACGCGGCCAGTCGGGCGAAATGGGATCGAGCGGATCGCCCCGATATTCATCCCACGCCGTCGGATCGTTTTGGGAGTCACCGGAAGTCCATTGCAAAGTGTGAAAAATCTTCCCGGCCCCCGCTGCATAATAACCATGGTCGCGAAAGTGCTGGGAGAGCACCACGGCATCCGCCAAAGCCACAGACTCGTGACGCCAACGCGGCCCATGAGCGCCAAACAGATTGCGATAAATACCCGAAGTCGTCGGATGCACGCCCGTCATGACTGCGACCCGCGAAGGATGACACGCCGGGGCCGCGCAATGCGCATTGGAAAACGTCACCGAACGCTGCGCCAAACGATCAAAGTTCGGCGTCTTGATCCCCGGATGATTATCCAACGGTGAAATGTAGTCGTTCAAATCATCAATGGAGATGAACAACACATTCGGTTTTGGATCCGCGAACGAGCTAAGGACAACCAACGAGAGAACTAGGGGTAAGCGGATGAAACGAAACATGGGTCGAGGGGCTTTTGAGAACCCTACCCTGACGATAAGGGGACCACATGGAAAACGAAACCACGCACGCCACTACTCAATTCTCATTATTCGTCTTGGTGGAAAGTGATCCGGAGGAGAAGTCCCAGCTTTTGCCCTCATCGTTCGAAACAAACAGGCGGAAAAAATAACGCGGCCCCGGATTCAGGTCGGTGAGGCTCCATTCCACTGAGTTGTTGCTTACCGCGAGGGGCGCAGTGCGATGGGACCAGGTCCGATTATTCGCCAACAGTTGTGAACTGACGCCTTTGTGTTCCGTGCCATGCAGATCACGTTGGACTGAGGTGAAACAATCCGTTTCACCGTAGTAAAGCGTCGCCATTGCATTGGGTCCCGCATCGGCCAACTGATAGTTGATCGTAACAGAAGATGCCGCGACGTCGGTGACTGATTTTGATTCGAATTCAACCGGCAGGGAGAAAAGTTGAGCCAGATGAGTAGGACCGAGATAATCCGGTCTGGTTGAAGGGCTGTGTAGTCTCACTTCACCGGGTGGCTTAACGAAATCCATACCACCGGTCGCCATGGTCAACCAGCCGTCAGCGGTGGTTCCAATCTGTTTACTCACCGGGTTGCCATCGGTGCGAAAATGCTGGGTGTCGACCGCGTGCCAGTTTTGCTTTTCGTCGAGAACCCATCCCCGGCGCTTCATGATTCGCTGGGTGTCGCCACTGCGTTGTCGAACGGCGGGTCCAGGGATTTCGCAGAACGACGATAGGCGCAGCGACTCGAGTGGTTTTCCTTCGACGATCGGCTTACTCCCCACCGCAAACAGCACCCATTTTCGGACACGCTCATCGAAAAAATAGCCGTAAAAAAAGTTTCGATTTCCGATGGTCTCAACTCGCAAGGCTTGAATGACCGACTGGGGGTGATGCAGGTAAGGCGACCAATTGCGGATTTTCACTCCACTGCCCTCGTGACCAAATCCGCTGAAATCAGCATCTGGATTTCCGGTGGCCAAAAGATGAGGGACGGAGTCCAACGGTGGCGCCAACTTTGATTTCGCGGAGGCCGCCCACATCGAAAAATTCACGTTGCCTGCGGGCCGTCCATCTGCACCGAAACCGGCCCCGAAGTAACCGAATTCCGTGGTCATGGGAGAGTAGCTCGATTCGGGAACGAGACTTTCGGTCTCGAATACCCAAAGTTTCGCCACCGGACAGGTAGATGCGGAATAGCTAGTATGAACCGCGGCGGGACGCCACCTCGTGCGCAGCAGCCGAGCCGGTTGATCGAGGTTCAAGTCGATCCCCGTGATTTGAGGAACTCCGTTTCCCGTGATGCGTTTTAGGGTCACTGAAGTTTTACCGGCTGCGATCGAGAGGTGCCGAAACGTGAGGACCTGCGAGCCGACTGAGCGGGATGCTCGCACCGTGAAATCCCTCATCTGGTGATCGCCAATCGTGAGTTGCCAATCCGTAGCCGGAGTGTCGGGTGGAAGTTGGAAACGAAGGGTGGCGCGGAGCTCTTGATCGGTCTCGCTCCACACGTGCCAGCGTGCAGAGGCACGCCCATCGGTGCCCTTGGGAACCAGAGCGGTGAAGTGTTGCCGAATCAAATGTTGTTCATCAGCCGGCGCCTCGGATTCACCGATTGCCTGGAACGCGCCAACCGTGAAAAAACCGTTGGAGGCCGTAAGTTGAATTTCGCGCGTGGCGGACTCGCCTTGGAAATAGGTTTCGGTGTCCGCTTGCGTCGTATCCGGGAAAACTTCGGCGCCCTGAGCCGGGGTTAAAAGTCCGCCTGACAATCCAGCCATTAAGAGGAAAACTCGAGGGGGCGAGAACGAGAGCATGATTGGACATACGTCTTGATGCTCAGGGTATGTCGAGAAACAACCTGTATTGAGATGCAGCGGGTGTGACTTGATCCCTGTATTTTGGACCAACGCTCCTGAGTTCGGCCCTATTTCAGGTCCCTCGTTACCCGGCATCTCGGCCCCAGCGGAGCAATCCAGCACATCTCAAACTAACCGACATCCCCCTCCGTGACGAACTTCCGGGAAGTTTTTTTAGGGTTTCTGCAACTTTGCGCCACTCTCGTGCGTCCTCTCTACATACAGCACGTAAAATTTAAAAAATAAACCATCATGAAAACCTCCCTTATCCTCTTCGCCGCCGCTACCCTCACTCCCTCCTTGATCCTCGTAGGCCTCGGCATCACCGCCGCCTTCAGTATCGCCACCATCGTCGGAGTTTCCGCCATGGTGGTTCAGGACTACGGGCCTAAACTTTCCTACCACCACGAGCTGGCAAACGTGAGTCACGCCAAGCGCGTCGAAACCCACCCGTTGGCTGCGTAATTACTCTCAACTGGCTAGTCCAGTCGTTCATAACCCCGGGTCGATCTCTCATGAGGTCACTCGGGTTTTTTGGATCCGGTCTTCGCACTGCTAAACAATGCCCCGACCCCGTGAATCCGAATCTCTATTTTTTGCGTCCGACCTACCTCAGTCCAAAATGATCCCACCGTTGCGTTGCTCCGACTCAACCCGGTGATGCGCTTCAACGACTGCGGACATGGGAAATACCGTATCGACGATCGGTCGAAGGGAGCCCGCTTCGACTAATGTCTTGAGTTGACCCAGTGCCTCGCTGGTTTTCGGCGCGAAGGCGAAGATCACCTTTCGCTGGGAGGTCCATTCGGTCATAACCGAGCGGATCATATTAGCTAGCTGAGGATTTCCCATCACGTAGCGTCCCTCCGGTTTGAGAACCCTAAGCCCCATAGCAAAAGGATCGCCCGGCACCATAGTGAATACCACATCGTAACGTTCCTTCCGGTCTCCATAAGACTCCTGAGCGTAGTCTATAAATACATCCGCCCCTGCGCTCCGGACCACCTCCGACTTGGCGGTTTTATCGACCACCGTAACCGTGGCCCCCCGTGCCTTGGCGATCTGGACGGCGGCCAAGCCGATGCTGCCGCCCCCGCCCACGATCAATACCCGTTTCACGCGTCACCTCCCGGCAACTCGAGCACCACCCCGCCCTGCTCGCGACTGCGCCATGCGGTTTCCATGAAAGCGATGGTTTCAATCGTTTCCGCCAATGCGACCGGCGCGGGACCACCGCGATAAAAGGCCAACGCGCTGGTTAGAAATGCGGCGTAACGATCGTGCATGCCATCCTTCACCTCAATCGGATGCGTGCCTTCCGCATCGGCCACCCAGCCGCCGTAAGTCAGCCCTTCGTCGTGATTCGTTGCGATGGTGCCGATCCGCCCGTCGGACCAAAACCCGGTGAGCACTTCGGCCGCGCCGTCGCGCGCACAGGACACGCGCTGACAACCCACACCCAACGCCGCGTAAAGCAGTTCCACTTGGTGAATCCCATACCACGCCCAGCCATGCAGTCCCGGGTGCACCGGCCATTGCCCGTGCAACGACATGTGGCGCACAGGTCCGGCGACTTCCGCCAGTGCTTCGCGTAACCCAACGGCGTAACGCCAGACCGAAGACGAAAAAACCCGGGCGGATGTGCTCTCGGCGATCTCGGCCAACTGCCGGGCATCGGCCGTCGTAGCGGTCAGCGGCTTGTCGATATATACGGGCTTACCGGATGCCGCCACCGCACGAAATTGATCGAGATGGACGCGCCCATCGATGGTCAGAATCATGATCGCATCGGACGCCGCCACAACCTCCTCAATCGTAGCCCTCACCGGAATCGAATACCCGTTCTCAAGCTCCTCCTGGAAACCCGCGACTCGCCCATGACTCAGCTCCCAGTCCGGAGAGCCACCGGCATAAGCCGCGACGATGCGTCCACCCGAAACGTGGTGACTGTGATCTGCTTCATGGAGCAATTTCGCATACTGCACGGCATGACTCGAATCCAAGCCGACGATACCAATTTTGATAGCCAGTTCACTCATGATGGCAGGTGCAAAAGTTTACTAGCCGTCGGGATGAGCGGGCCGTCGGACGTGACCACCACGCGGGCCCAACGCGCAGCCGCAGCCCATCGCGCGACGTGGCGGAGTTCACCTGCAGCATCATCACGCTGCACAAGATGGCCGACCCCGGCTTCCAGCCCCACTAGATAACCGTCCGCCACTCGATTGATCGACTGCACCTCCGCCGGCAGCGCGAGGCGCCCGATCGCTTCTCCGGAAAAACTAAATACTACGACCAGCCCCAAGGAATTGCCTACCAGCACGCGTTCGTTCGTGGAATCGATATGCACCGCCGTCACTGCGCCGGGCATGCGTTGCATCCATTGGACCTGCAGTGGTGCCGCGTTGCCGGGTTCGGTTTTCAAGAAATACAGGTTACGCCCCCGGGTCGCTCCAAACGCCAAATACGTCTGCGCACCTTCCGCGACCGCAAATGCGGTCATGCGGCTGGTCCAACCCTCGACTTCCACTTCCTGAAGTTGTTGGCCCGATGCATCGACCACGCGGTAGTGACAGCAGTTACTCATCACTTCGCCACCAACCACGATCTCATCGATCCCATCACCATTCACATCCAGTAATCTGATCGTGCCGGGAATGCCGTTCACGTAGCGGTAGTCCCATAGGCAGTTTCCCACCGCATCGAAACGGCGCATTTGAATATCGCCGCAGCCTACGACCACACCGTCGAAACCAGAATCAGGCTGAGCTGCCACCACGCAAAAGGCTGCCGGAGTCGGCCATTCCCACCACGAACACGAGGAGGGAATACGCGCGATCTCATACGTCCACGCCACCGCGCCATCGCTCAACCCCAACGCGGTGAGACTGGAATCGCCGTGACCCACAAATATCAGTTCTGCTCCCGCGTCCGCATCATGAATCGAACCCGTCAACGCGGCTTGCCAACGCATCCCGCCCGACGTTTCGAGCACACGCACCGCGCCCGTTTCCATGGCGACGACCACACTGCCATCGGGAAGCTGCACGAGTTTTTTGATTACACCCTCTATCGTCTCGTCCACCGCTTGAGCCGCGATCAGCCACGGCGCGTTGGGGCCGGGTGAGACGATCGACGTCGGTTGCAATTCAATCGGCCGGTGGGTGTTCAACTCCATCGGTTGAGCCAATCCCAACAAACGAATCGTATCGGAACCTTCTACTTCGAGAGTCGGATCCGGGTCGGCCGCATGACGCGCATGCGCGAAGTGGATAAATGAAACGCCTTCGCCTTTTCGGAGATGCGTGTGCGAACGCATCCGAGTGATATTAATGACGGTTTCCTCAATGCCGTAGCGACGTTCCCAAGCGGCGACGTTGTCGTCTTCCGGAAGCGGATTCACCACGTCGTGCCTTTGACGAATGTGCACAGAGTGGTCTCGCTCGACCACGTGCGGCGGTGCACCGTCGGGGCCAATCGGTTGCAGCGCAAACACCACCTCGACGCCATCCTCCTTGCGGCGATGGGCCACGGTGCCGTAAGGATTGATGAGCGTGCGCAACTCGTGTCCGCCCACACCCGGGTAGCGCAGATCCGTCATCACCAGACACTTGAAATACAGCTCCCGCACCGCATCGCTGTTGGCGAGGTTCCCCCAGACCACCACCGGATCACTGAAATCACGGAGTGATTGTCCTTCTGCGCCGACGGAACCAATACGCGGCACCGCACCGATCTCGCTCAGCCGAGCCACGACCGCGCGTGTGAATAGACTCTCTTCCTCACCGCGCGGCGGAATCACGATCACTGAACTGCCCGCCAATTTCGTGGAGAGAACAAGCGGGCGGGGGCTCAGGGAAAAGGGAGCAGACATCGAGGGGCAGAACGGATTTAAGAAAGGAAAATCTGATGATGCTACGCGTCCTGAAAGCCGCGAATAAAATGCGCAGAATTTCATCCTATCCCAATGAAATTTCACTAAGTAGTTGATCCGTCCCCCGGGTGAGCAGAGAGGCAGGATTTCTTTAACGCAAAGGCGCTAAGACGCAAAGCCCTCAGCCCGCTTATACTTTTCTAAAGGAAGACCCTGATTTTGAATCCCATCTGATTTGGCTTTGCGCCCTTTGCGTCTTTGCGTTAAGAAGCTGCTAGGTAGTGTTCGATCTACGCGCCGACCGGATGCCAGGTGGTCTTGTATTCGAGGAAGTCGGCGATGGCGTAGAGGGAAGCCTTCGGGCCTTCGCCGGCATACCAATCGATTGCGTCGGCGGTATTGAAAACTTTGACGCGCTTCATGCTTTCGGCTCCACCGATTTCGAGCGCTTTGCGATCGGCGGCGTTAACCACGCCACCGATGCCGCGGATGTGTTCGTGCGTCGCGAAGGTTGGCACCATCTCCTTCCGGAATCCGGAGAGAAGATTTACTACGCCGCCAGGCAGATCACTCGTCGCCAACATCTCGCCCAACGCAATGGCCGGATAAGGAGCTGTCTCGGAGGTAATCACGACCACGCTGTTACCAGCGGTGACGGCGGGCAGGATGCAAGTGAGCAGTCCGAGCAGCGGCGCTTCGTCGGGAGCGACCACTCCGATCACGCCCATGGACTCCGTGACGGTGAAATTGAAATGAGGTAAGGCCACCGGGTTCACGTTACCCAAGATTTGCTCAAATTTGTCGGTCCAGCCGGCGTAGTGCACGATACGGTCGATCGTAGCAGCGACTTCTTTTTTCGCTTCGGCCACCGTGGCGCCACCGAGAGTCAAGGCATTGACCAGTTCGGCGGTGCGGGGCTCAAGCATCTCGGCGAGGCGATAGAGAATCTGTCCGCGGTTATAGGCAGAGCGACCCGCCCAACCACCGCCCGCTTTAGCGGCGACTTCGACAGCGTTGCGCACATCTTTGCGCGTGCACTGTGGCATGTGCGCAAAGAACTCGCCGGTCGCATCGTTGAGCGGAAACGTGCGGGCACTTTCCGAGCGGATAAACTTACCGCCGACATAACACTTGGGCGTCTTGGAAATAGGGAGTCTTGGCATGGGAAATAATTTTCAGCGTTTCAGTTTTTCAGCTTTATTCGGCGCGAAGCGCCTCAGGTCAGTTTGACGTAGTCGGCTAGGCCCTGTTTGCCACCTTCGCGGCCGAAGCCGGATTCTTTGTATCCGCCAAATGGCGACGTCGGATCAAACTTGTTGTAGGTGTTGGCCCAGATAACTCCTGCCTTGAGCTCGGTGCTCATCTTCAGGATGCGCGAGCCCTTCTCTGTCCAAACTCCGGCGCTCAGACCGTAGGCCGTGTTGTTCGCTTTCTCCACCGCTTCGGAGACCGTGCGGAACGTTAGAATAGACAGCACCGGTCCGAAGATTTCTTCCCGGACGATGCGGTGGCTCTGCTCCACCCCACTAAAGAGCGTGGGTTTGAAGAACCACCCTTCCCGCGGTAATTTACACTTCGGCTGAAACATCTCGGCGCCTTCGGCCTGACCAGCTTTCACCAGCCCAGCGATCTTATCGAGCTGTTCCTTGGAATTGATCGCACCGATGTCGGTGTTCTTATCCATCGGGTTGCCGACTCGCAGCACTTCGACGCGGTTGCGCAGTCGTTTAAGCACGGCCTCCGCGATACTCTCCTGCACCAACAGACGCGAACCCGCACAGCAGACATGCCCCTGGTTGAAAAAGATACCGTTCACGATGCCTTCGACGGCCTGATCAAGCGGCGCATCTTCGAAGACAATGTTCGCCGCTTTGCCGCCCAGTTCGAGGGTCAGCTTTTTGCCGGTGCCGGCAGTGGACCGCATGATGAGTTTACCCACGTCAGTAGAACCGGTGAAAGCGACCTTGGCCGCCGTCGGATGGTTGACCACCGCCGCGCCCGTTACTCCCGCACCCGTCACAATATTGATCACTCCAGGAGGCACGCCGGCCTCCTGCACGATCTCGGCAAATTTGAGCGCCGTGATCGAAGTGGTCTCGGCCGGTTTGAGCACGACGGTATTGCCTGTAGCAATGGCCGGCGCGATTTTCCATGCCAACATAAGTAGCGGGAAGTTCCACGGGATCACCTGGCCCACTACGCCGTGGGGTTGCGGAGTCGCTCCCGGGAACGCGTAGGCTAGTTTGTCCGCCCAGCCCGCATGGTAAAAAAAGTGCGCGGCGGCCACGGGCACATCGAAGTCGCGCGACTCTTTTATCGGCTTGCCGCCATCGAGAGTCTCCGCCACGGCGAACTCACGTGCCCGATCCTGTAATAAGCGAGCAATGCGGTAGAGGTATTTACCACGCTCGGCCCCGGGGAGGTTGGCCCATGCTGGTGCAGCCTTGGCGGCCGCTTGGTAAGCCGCATCAACATCTGCAGGTGAGGCCATCGCAATCTCGGCGATCGGTTTGGCGGTGGCCGGATTGAAGGACGGGAAATATTTACCGCTTTTGGGTGCCACAAATTTCCCCCCAATAAAGAGACGGTAGCGGGCTTGCAGCTTAGGGTCCGCCGACTCGGGGGCAGGATCAAACTCCCACAGATCACCGAAAATTAATTCAGGTTCGGAGCGGCGGCGCGGGGACGACTTGGATTTCTTATGAGCGGCGGTAGGCATGGGAAATTGGTGAATTCGGATTAGGGATTTCGGATTGAAAGTCGGAAAGAGGAAACGGGATTAAAATGACTATTTCAGCGTTTCAGTTTTCAGTATTTCAGCGTTTCAAAAACAACTCAGTAAGCTCCGGCGGCTTCGCTGAAAGTATAAGGAGCTTGATAAGCCCCCGTTTCCATCTTCACCAGTTGGCGAAGCAAATCGTTGAGCAACGATGACGCCCCAAAACGATAACGGCGATTCGTCAGCCACGCGTCACCGAGCGTCTCTTTAACCGCGACAAGGAAATGGAGCGCCTGCTTGGCCGACTTGATGCCGCCCGCGGGCTTCATGCCGATCGCCATACCCGTCTCAAAATAGTGATCTCGGATCGCATCCAACATGACTTGATTGTTGGCAAGCGTCGCATTGGCCGAAGTTTTCCCGGTGGATGTTTTGATGAAATCTCCTTGGCGAATCACCCGCATCGCCAAAAATGAGGCGGCCCGGATATTGTCGTAGGTCTCGAGTTCGCTGGTTTCCAAAATGACCTTGAGCACGGCCTCGCCGCAGGCCTCAGCCACCGCCGCGATTTCGTCCTGCATGCGGTTATACTCACCCGATAGAAACGCTCCCCGGTTGATCACCATGTCGATTTCGTCCGCACCATCAGCGACCGCTGCTTTCACTTCGGCAAGCCGAGTCCGGAGGTGGACCTGACCGCTCGGAAACGCTGTCGCCACGGAGGCGATGTTGACGGGCGACTTGTCGCCCAATGCGGCGCGGGCGTGCTTGATCATCGCCGGATACACACAAACCGCCCCGGTGGGCGGGCAGTCCAAATCATCATGCGGCCGCACCGCTTTGGCGCAAAGTGCCCGTACTTTGCCGGGAGTATCTTTGCCTTCGAGGGTGGTCAAATCCACCATCGAAGCGGCGAGCTTCAATCCCTTAACCTTGGACGCCGTCTTGATCGACCGGGTCCCATATTTGGCCGCACGTTCTTCGACGCCGACCGCGTCCACGTTGCCAATCTCATTCATCAATCGACGTAATACGGTAGGTTGAGCTGCGGCCATGGAAGCACCCTTCAATACAATCAGCGGAATTGCAAAATACAAAGCACGCCCCGCTTCCCGTGGTCTTGCATCGACCCTACATTTTACAATCCTTGTCGACTTGTCCGCAAACTTCCTCCCGTTCCTAGCCGCCCTGACCCTAGCCTTCACGGCGTGCTCCACCCTTCCGCCTATTTCGCAAGCCTACGAACCGGCGGAAACCGTGCTGCACATTCAAGATAAGCGACTGTCAGAAATAAGCGGCATGGGGTGTTCGCTACGCCAACCCGGCGTGCTGTGGGTGCACAATGATAGCGGTGACAAACCTCGCCTATTTGCCATCGGTCCCGATGGGGAGACCATGGGAGTTCTCGAAGTCACCAACGTCGGTGCCCGCGACTGGGAAGAGATGGTGATGTTTGAAATGGATGAGAAAAAATTCATGCTCATTGCCGATGTCGGCGACAACGGGTCCGTTCGCCAAGATACCATTATATACATTATAGAGGAACCTGACCCGGCCGAATTCGCTCAAAATCAGACTCAACAGATCGAGGCCTGTGCCGTCATACGGTTTCGCTATGAGGACGGACCGCGCGACTGTGAAGGCGTTGCCGTGGATGTGCCCAATCGCGAGATCCTACTGATCTCGAAACGGACGGAACCACCCGTCCTCTATCGCTTGCCTCTCACGCCTACCCGCGACGACGACCCTCCTTTGGTCGCCAAACGATCCGTTCCATTGACCGGAGTTGCTCCCCCCACCGCAGTGGAACGTGCCATCCCTGGACGTCTCGGCGAATATCGCTCCAACGTTACTGGTTTCGACATCTCTCCCGACAACAAGATGGCTGCCGTGCTCACCTACGGAAATGTCTACCTCTACAACCGAGTGGAAGGAGCCACGTGGGAGAACACGCTGGCTGGCACACCCACCCGCATTTCGGTGAAAGGCCTGCCCCAATCGGAATCGATTTGCTTCGATGAGGGAGGCGCCACGCTGCTACTCAGCACCGAAGCGGATCAACCACCGTTGATCCGCTATCGCCTGCGCTAGAGCTAGCTGACCTTTTCCGGCCGACCGCTGGCGGCCGATGCATACAGCGCGTTGATCAACGCCACCGCATTACGAGCTGCCGGACCTTCAATCGCGAGCGGACGATCCTCCGCCACGGCAGCTACCATGTCGGCAATCTGACGACGGTGACCTTCGATCGAAATACCGGCAGGATTGGCGGCGCCCGATCCGAGCCCCGCATCCCCTCCCGCGCTATTGGCATCATCCGCAGCCTCGTCGCGAAACTTCCATTCCGTGATCACGCCGTCTTCCAAACGCGCCGATCCGTTTTCACCACAAATTTCGATACGCATCGCCCACCCCGGCCACGCCGCCGTGGTCGCTTCGATCGTGCCGAGCGCACCATCTGGGAAACGTAGGCTGGCCACCGCCGTATCCTCAACTTCGATACCTTGGTGCACCCGACGGGTGGTGTAACCCATTACTTCCTCGGGTAGACCCACCAGCCATTGGAGTAGGTCTACGCCGTGAATCCCCTGATTCATGACTGCACCACCGCCATCATACTTAACCGTGCCTTTCCAGTTGGAGCCGGTGTAATAGCTTTCTTCGCGAAACCACTTCACGTAACAACCCGCCGAAGTGAGACGACCAAAACGTCCCGCCACAATGGCGGCCTTCAAAGCCTGCGCCCCTTCGCTGAATCGTTGTTGGAAAATAGGTGCCACCCGCACGCCCACGGCCGATGAGGCGGCCAACAACTCATCGACCCGCGCCGTGGTGATCTCGATCGGCTTCTCCACCACTAAGTGTTTACCCGCCGCAATCGCCACCAAAGCCGGCTCAAGGTGAGCTCCGCTCGGCGTCGTGATGCAGACCACATCGATCCCCGGCTGGGCGACCAACTCCTCCACCGAGGACGCCACCGTGTCACCACCGTGTTTCTCGAGAAATGCTGCGCCCCGCTCGGCCGAGCGACTCACCACTCCGACCAGACGCGCGCCTTCCACCGCCCCAATCGCCTGCGCATGCACGCCGGCAATCATGCCTGTTCCTACAATACCAAAACCGATGTTCCGCGAACTCATGCCTCCAGTCAGAGCACCCGAAACAATCACGTCGAGGACAACTCCGCCCTTTAGGCACCCCCGAGCCGGGTGCCCGGACCCACCCCTCGTTTCAGCATCGCACGAATAGTCAAATCCACTCGGCCCATGAATAACTTAATATATCCTCCGAAGGATTGGCCCGATTCTCGCCGAATTTCTCCGTGAGATCGCCGCTGGGTTATACCCCCGGTAAACGACCTACTGCCGCTCCCCAGTTTAAAGAATAGAACGAAAATATTGCCGCCGCCCTGTCCTCCCCTGATCGTCTCGTTCGTTTAGAAGGTGAATCCTATAAATATTATGAGTGAAACCAACCTATCCCAATACCTCCTTCTCTTCCGCGAATCCGATGATGCTCCTGACGTAGCACCCGAGGAGATGCAGGCCATGTTCGCGACTTGGTTTGCCTGGTCGGAGCGTCTCGTCACCGTCGGCAAATACGTCGGAGGGAACCCCCTCACCGAGGGCGGAAAAGTCGTGCGGGGCGACACCGGCGAATCGATTACCGACGGCCCCTTCATGGAGGCCAAAGAGGTTCTCTGCGGCTATTTTCTAATCAACGCAGAGAGCATGGAAGATGCCTGCAAAATCGCCGGAGAATGCCCGGGTCTTTCACGGGGTATGTCGGTCGAGGTGCGGCCGATCATGGAGCATTGAGCACCCCTGCTTCACCGTCCGCCGAACCCTCTTCGGAACAATCTGCTTCTGCTACCCGGCAGACGATGGACCATCTATTTCGGCACGAGTATGCGCGACTCGTGGCGATCCTCACCCGCCAGTTGGGCTCAGCCCGATTGCCCCTCGTCGAGGATGTCGTGCAGGACGCCCTCCTCCGCGCGGCGCAGGTCTGGCCGTGTCGCGGACTGCCCGCCAACCCGACGGCATGGCTGCTCACCACGGCCCGTAATCGAGCCCGCGATATCTGCCGGCGCGATCAAAGGTGGAGAGGCTCCGAAGCTACGATCAGCCACCTCATCGAGTCCACGGCCGCTCAAGCCGAAGGTGCTGCCGCTGCGACGTTTGAAAACGAGATCCGCGACGCCGAACTTCGCATGATGTTCGTCTGCTGCCATCCGGACCTTTCTTCCGATGCGCAACTCGCCCTTATTCTCAAAACGCTGGCGGGATTCGGTGAACAGGAGATCGCGACGGCGTTTCTCGTTTCTCGGGCCACCATCGCCAAACGCCTCGTGCGCGCCCGCAAATTTCTGCGCGATGCAGATGTCTCCACCGAACTGCCGGTCGAGTCCGAATTGCATGACCGATTGGGCACCGTGCTTCACGCCCTCTATCTACTCTTCAGCGAAGGCTTCGAAGCCTCAACCGGCGAACGCGTGATCCGGAACGAACTCTGTCGCGAAGCGGATCGTCTGCTCACGGCCTTGGCTACCTGGGGTCCCGGCGCCAAGCCCGAGACGTTCGCCCTCGGCGCACTGTTCGCTTTTCATCAAGCCCGCCTTCCGGTTCGCTTGGATTCCGACGGGGATCCTGTCATCCTCGCCGACCAAGATCGCCGCCAATGGGACCAAGGGCAACTGCGCCGCGGCATGAAACTACTTTCCGCATCGGCTCAAGGAGAGCGACTTTCCCGCTACCATATCGAAGCCGGGATCGCCGCCTGCCACAGTCTCGCCGCTTCCTACGACCAAACCGACTGGCCTCACATTGCAAAACTGTATGGCGATCTAGCCACCATCGCTCCCTCGCCTGCCGTTTCGATCAACCGCGCGATCGCCATTGCCCGAGCCGAAGGAGCGGGTTCGGGCCTGCAACATCATGCCACCGATGTGGACGCCGCACTCGTGGACGACTATCACTTGTTCCACGCCGCCCGCGCCGATATGCTTAGCGAAATCGGCGACCCCGCCGCCGCTGCTGCCTACAAACGCGCCATTGAACTCGCTCCCCTTGCCGCTGAACGACGCTCCCTGCGGAGCCGCATCGCAGATCTCTCCAAACCTAGGCGGAAAAACCAAAAATAAGATTTTTTACAAATAATCTGCATTTTCAAGGTCGCACGTATGAAGCTTCGTTACCCCGCGCTCCTTTTGGTCTCCGCTGCCTTACTACCCCTTTCCAGCCAAGCCCAGTTACTGGCCGATTGGGAAATCATCAAGGGCATCGATTACGTGCAAACCTCAGCGACCGACCCCATCGTGAAAACGGGGAATTCCTACTTCTGGGAATCACTCTTCAAGGCAAACGGCGGTGACACGGTGCTAACGTCTCCAGCACCGAACACTGCAATTCCGAACGGCACCGGAGGAACCCAGACCCACACCTTCGACTCCGGCGATAGCGAGTGGGGCGCATCGCTCAACAACATCAGCCACGGCGGCCTCGATACGTTGGTGGGCAACGGCACCTTTACGACCAATATCACGTTCGGCACCGCCGGAGCCCAAAGTGGCACACTCAATCTGAATACTGACGGCAGTGGTATTGATTATTTCGCCGCCAATCCAAAATTAACCACGCTGACCAACGCAGCATGGTCGGGAGGCAAACTGTATGTCACGGCCGGCACCATCGCCACCATCGGTTTCAACGGCACGTCGGTCATTGGTTTTACCAACGCCCAGGATGTCATGGATGTCTCCATTGATGGCCAAGGTTCGAAAAATCAGACCCCCAAGTTCGGAAGCTTTACCATCGGCTCAAGTGGCGACTTCAATCTGGTTGCCGGCACCTATAAACCAGAGATCGAATACGTGAACTACACGGATGTGCATACGAGTAATTTTCCCGGATCCACGGGTAGAGCGGGATTCCTCAACAACGTGCTCGTCGAACTCGTCGTCGTCTCCGCCGTGCCGGAGCCTTCGTCCTATGCCCTACTCGGCGGCATCATAGCACTCGGCTTTGGAGCCACCCGTCGTCGCCGCACGGCTTGAGTTCAGTCCCGCCAGGATTCGACTCCCGCACGGGAGGCATCTGAAGAGACACTCAAGGGCATGGCCGTTCGCAGTGACTGTCATACCTTTTTTATGGACTCTCGATAAAAGAAACGAGACGGGACCACCCGCAACAGTTGCGCGAAGCCTCGGGAGTGGATGATTGACTGAGGGCTAAATCAAACGTTCGGTCGTGGAGCCTCTTTCACTCGATTCGACCCTTCACTCGTTTCATTACACATGAATACCCCTCATCTCTCCCGGCGCGATTTCAGCCGGTCCCTCTTGCTAGCTGGTGCCGGCCTCGCCCTACCGCAACTCCGCGCTGCTCATCACAAAATTCCCGTTCCCTCCTTGGGCGTGCAGACGGACCTAGCCAACGCAGCCGCCGTCAAAGCAGCGGGTGGATCGTGGATCGGTCTGAGTGTCGCAGGCTGGCTTCAACCGGATGGGCTCGAGAGCGAATTTCACGCCCGGCTCGAAGAAGCCGCAGCCTCCCCCCTACCCATCTACGCCTGCAACAGCTTCATTCGCCGCAAAGACCTGAAATGTAATGGTCCCAACGCCAACCACGACGAGGTCATGGAATATGTGAAGCGGGCCTTCAGCCGCGCCGAGCGGGCCGGCGTCCGATTCATCACCTTTGGCAGCAGCGGATCACGCCGTCTGCCGGAAGGATACGATTACAATCACGCCCTCGACCAGTTCACCACGTTACTGGGTCGCATGGGGCCAGCCGCCGCTGATCACGGTGTGACCGTGCAGGTCGAGCAGCTGCAAACCCGTGAGGTCAATTTCATCAACCGTATCGGCGAGATGGAGCAGGTGGTGCGCGGTGCCAATCACGCCAACATCCGCGGCGTGGCTGATTTCTACCACATGGTCGCTGAAGGCGACACGGCGGACGATCTGGCCCAGGCAGTCGATATTGTTAGCCACGTCGAAATCGCCGAACTCGAGGGACGTCGCGTTCCCGGCACCGGCGGCCAAGACTTCCGACCCTATTTCAAAGTGCTCAAAGAATCCGGCTACTCCAGCCGCATCGGCATCGAAGGAAAATTTAAACTCGAAGAGTTGGCCGGAGGGTTTTCAACCATCGTAAATCAATGGAATACCGCCTGATCCCCCTCGCCGCCACCGGCATCCTCCTCGCCGGAATTTCCGTCGACGCGGATGACGCGATAATCCAACAGGGTCGCCAAACGTTCTCGACCTACTGCGCGCCCTGTCACGGGCCCGAAGGTGCCGGCTTGCTGGCCCCCAACTTAACCGATGCCGAAGTGCTGCACGGCGAGTCTTTGGCGGAGATTACCAAGATCATCGGCGAGGGCGTGCCTGCCCGCTCAATGCCGCCATGGGGCGGAGTGATGGACGACGCGACCATCGAAGCGACCGCTCACTACGTGATGAGTATCATGGACGACAATCTGCCTAGCGGCATGGTCGCCACCCCCGATACCACCGTCACCCCCTTCCCATTCGGTTCTGCCGAAGAGCCCTACGTGTTGCGCACCTTCATGCCGACCATGGGCGTTGGCGACGAGGTCTTTCCTCATCACGGCAACGGCATGGCGACCCCAAAATACGACGCCAAGGGAGGCACGTTTAATATCGAAAAAATGCAGGATCCCATCGATGGCGTCCCAGGTGGGGTGACGGTCAACTTTGGCGAGGCATTGTCCTATTGTTTCGATACGACCGAGTGCCGCCTGCTCTACACGTGGCAGGGTGGCTTCATGGACATGACCGATTACTGGGGCGCAGGCCAAGGTGGTCAGCGCAAGAAATTCGGCTACGTCCCCACCGTGTTGGGAAACATGGTTTGGCGGGCCGACGGACCGGCGGAGTTCAACGGCACGCCCCGTTTTCGGGGCTATCGTAAGGTCGAAGGCGCACCGGAGTTTTTCTACGAAATCGGTGATTACCAGATTACCTTGCTCGTCACCCCTTCCGACGAACCGGGCGTCGCTCACTGCTATTATACCGTCACCGATTCTTCCGGTCAGAAACGCAGCTTCAGCCGATTTTTGCACCAAAACATCGAGGAGGACTCATCATGAATCGCCGTAAAATAATCAACGGACTCCTTATCCTCGCCTTGGCAACGGGACTCAACGCGGAAAGCTATCGCGTCGAGGCGATCAATATGCCCGGCGATGTCGCGCCCGAAGTGGGCGATCTCGACTTCACCCCGGAGGGTGAGCTCGTGGTATCCCTTCGCCGCCATGGTATCCTAATGGCGAAACCCAACGCGAATCCCGCCGCGTTCGACTGGCGCGTTTTTGCGGCGGATTCACTCCACAACCCCACCGGTCTCGACGTCGTCAGCGGCAGTGAAGTACTCGTCAGCCAGATGCAGGAACTCACCCGTATCACCGACACCGATGGAGATGGCGTTGCCGACTTATACGAAAACGTCGCAGACGACTGGGGCGTAACCGGCAACTACCACGAGAGCATCGCCATCACCCGCGACGGCGGTGACGGCTGGTATCTCGCGATCGGGACCGCCTCCCACAACGGCCCGACATTTTATCACACTCGCGGTGAGTTTGCTCCCTATGGGCGCACCGGGCGCAACTTTGCTGCCGGACCCTGGAAAGGCTGGATCGTGCACGCCGACGCCGAGGGCAACATCACTCCCTTTGCCAAAGGCTTCCGCGCCCACAACGGCATCATCCGCGATCCTCAAGGCCGGATCTGGGCGACCGACAATCAAGGCGACTGGCGTGGCACCTCCCCGCTCTACCACGTCGAGAAGGATAACTTCTACGGCCACCCTTCTTCGCTGATCTGGGACAAGAATTTCACGACCAACGTATTCAAAGACCCACTACAGCTCTACATCGACGATTGGGACGCTTACGAAGCACACCGCACTCCGGCCGCCGTGGAGTTCCCCCACGGCCTCATGTCCAACTCCCCGAGCGAGCCCATCGTCATCCCCACCGGTAACGCTTTCGGCCCCTTCGCCGGACAAATGCTGGTAGGCGACATTGCGGGTCCGCGCATCACTCGCGTGATGGTTGAGGAAGTCAGCGGCGTTATGCAGGGCGCCTGCGTGACCCTTATCAGCGGCGATATTGGCGGGGGTAATAATCGGTTGGTTTTCAGTCCAGACGATTCCCAACTCTACGTCGGGCAGACCTTTCGGGGCTGGACCCGCAATTCAGCCGACGGGTTAAAACGGGTGTCCTACACCGGGGAAACCCCTTTCGAGATGCAGAATATCTCAATCACTAAAACCGGCTTCCGACTGACCTTCACCAAGCCGGTCGATGAATCGACCTTGTCTCGGCTCTCTCACTACAAGGCGCAGAGCTATTGGTATAAGTCGCACCATAATTACGGTAGCCCGCAGATGGATGTAACTGAGTTGTCCGTCACCTCGGCCCAGGTCTCGGCCGACGGCCGCACCGTGAATCTCACGATTCCCGGAATCCAACCCAAACGCATCGTCCAGTTCGATCTGGGTGAAGGCTTGGTCGCCGCTGATGGTTCCACCATCGGTAATCCCACGATCTGCTACACCGTGCGCAAACTGCGCTAACTGATCTGCGTTGCGGTCCCGGTTAAGGCATCCACGGTGAGCCCATGATTCGAGCGCACCGATGGCTTGCCCTGTTGATTGTTGCGGCGACCGCAGTCGCCCTCTCGGCCTCAACGTATTTTCCTCCGCGCGGCCAATGGGAATCTCGTTCGGCGGAGCAGCTCGGATTTGATCCCCAAGCGTTGCAGTCCGCCGTGGACTTCGCCCTCGCTCACGAGAGCACCCAGAATCGCGACACCGCCGCGGACCTCAAAGCGACGTTCGGCAAACGCGAACAGGACTTCCGTATCATGGGGCCCACCAAATCGTGGGATGCGATGTGTGGTATCATCATCAACGACGGCTACGTCGCGGCGAAATGGGGTCCCGTTGATCGCGTGGACATGACTCACAGCATTTCCAAGACTTTCCTCTCCACCACCGTAGGATTGGCGTGGGACGAAGGGCTAATCCGCGATGTCCATGACCTCGTCGGACCTTACATGCCAGATGAGACACTCTTCGCCGGTGACCACAACGGTGCCATCACGTGGGATCATCTCCTCCGCCAGACCAGCGACTGGTCGGGCGAACTCTGGGGCTTCCCGGACTGGGCGGACCGGCCGGTTGGTGAAAACATCACCGAAATGCGCGACCGCGAAATGTATGCGCCCGGCAGCCACTTCAAATATAACGATGTCCGGGTGAATCTGTTGGCCCTGGCCGCACTCCACGTTTGGCGCGAGCCACTACCCGTCGTGCTTCGAGAATCCGTCATGGATCCCATCGGCGCATCCAGCACCTGGCGCTGGCACGGCTACGAAAACTCTTGGATCACCATCGACGGCCAAAAAATGCAATCCGTCAGCGGCGGCGGGCACTTCGGCGGCGGCATGTTCATCAACGCCTGGGACCTCGCCCGGTTTGGCTATCTATTCCTGCAAAACGGAGAGTGGGATGGAGACCAAATCATATCCTCCGCCTGGATCAAACAGGCCCGCATTCCAACCCCGGTAAAAGATACCTACGGTTACGCCAATTGGTTCCTCAATACGGATCACAAAATGCTACCCGATGCGCCAGCCAGCAGCGTTACCTTCCGCGGCAACGGCGCCAACATCATCTATCTCGATTGGGAAAACGACCTCGTGATCGTCATGCGCTGGATCCAAGGCGGTGACACGGTCAACCAATTCGTCTAACACGTCCTAGCCGCGATCAAGTCAACTGATCCAAGCGACGGATAGCCAATTTAGTGGCGACGACTCCGAGTAGCAGAATCGCAGGAACAAACAGTACGCTGACTTCCTGCACCAACCCACCCGCGATCAAGGGAACGATCGCCCCACCGATGTAGGCCGCGCTGTTCTGACGACCGATCACAGTCTGCACGTCTTCGGTGCGGAACCGCCGAGGCACTTCATGCATGAGTCCCGGATAAACCGCCGCGATGCCCAATCCGATCAGCACTAAGCTGCCCCCCGCGACCGGCACAGACGTCGGCATCGCCAACAGCACGGCCCCGACCAGCGCCAACCAGAGCCCTCGAGAAATGGTCACGCGATTACCCCATTTATCCACCACCAGCCCACTGAGGATTCGCCCCAGTGTGATCGACGCGTAATAAGCCGTCGCACACACCCCCGCCATCGCCGGACTCGCTCCGCGCGCTTCCACCAGAAAGGTGGCGATCCACAATCCCGCCGCGACTTCGGCACCCACATAAATGGCAAAAATACTGGCCGATAGTTTACCCGCCGTTGAATTCGCCGCCATGGAGGGGGGGGCCACATCTTGTTCTTTGCCGGCCCCGCTCGCCTTTAATTTGGCGAGCGTTCGTTCCGGCACCCTGCGCCAGAGGGGGAGCGTCGCCAAAAACACAATTGCCAACGTGATTTGCACGCCACCGATCACCAGATACCCGACCCGCCAGCCTTCATGCGAAGTCGTGAGCGCCGCTGCTAAAATGAAAGGCCCCCCCGTCGCCCCGACGCCCCAACAGGCGTGGAGCCAACTCATGTGTCGGCCTTCGTAATGCTTCGCCACGAATCCGTTGAGCCCGGCATCCACCGCTCCTGCCCCGAGCCCCATCACTCCCGCCGCCAACCACAACCAACCCACCGCCGGAGCGTTCGCGATGAGCAGCAAACCGATCCCGGTGAGCGCACAACTCACCATCACAACCGGTCCGGTCGTAAACCGGCGAATCAGCCGGGCACTATTCAAACTCGACCCCGCGCCAATCAACGTCCCAAACAGCAGGAGCGGGCCCGCCAGCCCAATCGGCAGCGACAGCGTCTCGTGCATCTGCGGCCACGCACCCCTAACGAACCATCCGGCAACCCAAGGCTGATGAACCCAAGATAGATAACTGGTAGTAGCAGGCGTGAAGCGCGGTCCGACACAGACTCACGTTGACTGATTTTCCGCTTCCTCCCCAAACGTTTTCTAGCCTACCGTTGAATCACCCCCCTCGCCACCCCGTTTTGCTTCAGTCATTCGGCCCCACCC
>OJCR01000038.1_pt1 | contig 68775 bp, 53 predicted proteins | sample 1591611 | NCBI WGS metagenome assembly OJCR01 (sample SAMN05416815, study PRJEB24817) | seawater metagenome | isolation source: Sea water | place: Canada:Atlantic | collected 2013-07
AGATCAGCCTCGGTCTCGTGGGCTCGGAGATGTGTATAAGAGACAGCTCTATGATCATCAACGAGCGTCGCTTCAAGCGTTCAAAGAAGCGCAGCCTTGGAGTATTTATATGCCCTATTGACCAAGAAGCGCGGAGGAATCTTGATCAAGATAGATCGTGGCCTGGGATTGCTCACGAAGCGCAGAAGCCGGGCACAATGTTCCAATCTCTCCTTCCAATGCTGCCTGGACAGCCTTGGCCTTGCGTGTCTCAGGACTCAGACAAATCATTTTCTTTGCAGTGCAGAGCGCGGGAATGGTGAGTGTAAAGGCATAGGGAGGCACGGCTTCCAAGCTTGGGAAATGGCCTTCATTCACTTGCTGGATTTTGCAGGCATCATCCAACTTAACCAATTTTACAAGATGAGGATCTCTGAGATCGGCTACGGGAGGATCGTTAAAGGCAATATGACCGTTTTCTCCGACACCCAGACAGCACAAATCGATCGGGGCTTCCTGAAGGAGCTTGGAGTAACGTTCGCACTCATCCAAAGGCAAAGGCGCATCACCGATCAAGTAGTGGAAGTTTTGCGGTTTCACCAGGCTTTCCACTCGCTCTTTCATGTAGAGCCGGAAACTGGCCTTGTGTGTTTCAGAAATACCCAGATACTCGTCCATGTGGAACAAAGTCACTCTGGACCAATCCACTCCACCCAGATCAATAAGCGTTTTCAGAAACTGAATCTGTGAGTTCCCGGTCGCAAGGATGGTTCTCACTGAACCATTTGCCTCCAATTGGCTGATCAGATAGTTTCGAACGGTGTGTGCGGCATTCAGCGCCATTGCGGGCTGAGATTCAAAAATCTCGACATTCAAGGCGTCTTTCTTGAATTGTCGCACCGGTTGTGGAACATTTGATTGGGTGTTGTCCATATATTGATTGCTCACTGATGATGAAAAAATGGACGTTAAGGAAGGTCATGAAAAGGAGCAAGGAATTATCTTCATACTTCCGGCTTTTGCGCGGTGCTGTGTTTCTGGGTATCCTGATTTTTCCGACGCATCTTTACGCTGTCTTCTTTCTGGCAACTGAGAACCCAGAGCACAATACCACACCTCCTGCAAACGCGGCCGAAGCACGTGCCTGGAATCTTCAGGGTATCTGGCGCACCTGTCAGGGAACCCCGATAGCACCTCGCTGGTTTCTGAGCGCCAAACACATTGGTGGAGCCATCGGTGACCCATTCACTGTGCACGGAAAGACGCATTATGCCATAGCCAGAATTCTGGATCCTGATTCTGATCTGGTCTTGTGGGGAGTCACGGAATCATTTCAAGATCATGCGGCACTGTTCAGGGAGGGAGATGAAATCGGACAACGCATGCTCGTTTTTGGTAGAGGAGAAATTCGAGGCAGACCCGTATTTTTGGAAAAAGATTCGATTCAGGAACTCAGGGGATGGGAGCGTGGATCAGGTCGGGCGGTGATGCGCTGGGGAGAGAATTTAGTCACTGAGATTGCGGATGATCCCGTCTTAATCCAGAAAGGACTTGGGCAATTGATTGGAGCCGAGTTCAACAGGGATGGACTGCCTGATGAAGCAGGGCTTGGCCCATGCGACTCAGGTGGTGGTATGTTTCTTTGGCAGGATAATGAATGGAAACTGGCGGCAATCAATTATGCCGCTGGAGGCAGATACAATACCACCAAACAAGGCAAGGGCTTCGATGCACTGCTTTTCGATGGGGGAGGGTTTTTTGTTTGCAAGGATGAAAACTGCAGAGCAGAGGACTCGTGGGCGTTCATCGAAGACGATGAGGTAGACCAACCCGGCAGTATCTGGGGCACACGCATCCAATACAGATCTTCCTGGATTGAAGAAAACATTGCCGCAATGCCCGATCCCGAAACATCCATTGTTCTGGAATCGGCTCAAGAACCTACAGGACCGTTTAAGGCGGTAACAAGCTGGAGCCTGAGTCAAATCCCTCTGGCTTTGGAAATTCTGGTTCCAAAGAGCCGCAGGTTCTATCGCATGAAGACAACAGATCGAGTTAGGCTGCTTGCCCCAATCCTTTCGGACGATAAATTGCTGCTCCCTTTTTCAGGACGGTAATGTTACATAGAAATCAACAACATCAGTGCTTCTTTTGACAAAATGTACATATCCAATTTATTTGAAATGATTCAAACTCATTCTTTTCATACATGAATACATCAACAAAAAGTCTTTCATCGTGGATGATGTTGACCTGCCTGTTTGTACAGACCGGGCTGTGGGCGGATTCCGACTTGTCCTTCAGCGCCGATATACGACCACTCCTGTCAAAATATTGTGTCAGTTGCCACGGGCCGGACAAAGCCAAACGGAAAGCTGACCTCAGACTGGATGTACCAGAAAGTGCTTTCGCGGATCTGGGTGGTTATGCCGCCATCATTCCGGGCAAACCAGAAGAAAGCGAAATTTACCTTCGTATGGTAACGAAAGAAAAAGATGACATCATGCCGCCCCCTGATGCCAAGAACCCAATGTCCCGGGAAGATATCGAAAAGTTAAAACAATGGATAGCTGAGGGCGCCCCCTTTGAAGATCACTGGGCTTTTTCAGCGCCTGTTCGAAAACCTGTTCCAAACGTTCCCAATCAGGATTGGAACAAACACCCCATCGATGCATTTCTTTTTGAGAAAATGGCAGAGAAAGGGCTGAAACCTCAAGTGACAGCCTCCAAGGAGACCTTGTTGCGTCGGGCATTCCTGACTTTGACTGGATTACCTCCTGCGCCAGCCGACATATTGCGTTTTGCGGATGACCAGTCCGGGGACGCTTACGGGAAACAAGTCGATCGCCTTTTACAATCCAGACAATATGGCGAACATCGAGCACGATACTGGTTGGATGCCGCTCGTTATGGTGACACGCACGGCTTGCATCTGGATAACGAGCGCGCAATCTGGCCGTACCGTGACTGGGTCATCCAGGCTTTGAATGACAACAAACCCTTTGACACCTTCACCATTGAACAATTAGCGGGCGACCTGCTGCCCAATCCCGGCATCGATCAACTGGTGGCAACTGGTTTTAATCGCTGCAACGTTACCACCAGCGAAGGAGGAGCCATTCCGGAGGAATTTGCAGTGCGGTATGGGGTGGATCGTGTCAACACATTGACAACCGTTTGGATGGGAGTAACGGTCGGTTGCGCTCAATGCCATGACCACAAGTTCGATCCGTTTACGCAGAAAGAATTTTATCAGCTTTTCGCCTACTACAACAACCTTGATGAAAAAGCGATGGATGGCAATGCGTTCATCTATCCGCCCACCGTTAAATTGACCAGCGATGAGGACCACGAAAAACTCGCTTCATTTGATCAAAAAATCGGGCAGATAGAAAAGGCTATCCGAGTGAACCTTGCAAGCATCGACTACGAGGATCCCGGCAGGCGCGCGAAAGACAAAGAGCGAAAGGATTATATCTGGATTGAAGATGAACTTCCGGAGGGTGCCAAGGCATCCGACGCCGACGGCGGATGGCAATTTGTATCGGGCAGTGGATTTCCGACTTACCAGGGAATCAAATCACATCGACGCAGTGCCCAGGGATCTGAGCAACATTTTTTTACCGAAGCCAGATCCAAGCTAGTCGTTGGAAGCGGAGACACTCTATTCACATATGTTTACCTTGATCCAATCAAGCCTCCCAAAAGCATCATGCTTCAATTTCATACAAGCGATTGGGAGCATCGCGCATTCTGGGGTGAAGATGTGATTCCGCATGGGAGCGGAAAGGGTGCCGGCCATCAATGGCTGGGTGATTTACCTGAGCCTGGTCAATGGGTGCGACTTGAAGTGCCCGCAGATAGCGTTGGATTGTCTGCAGGCGACCGACTGGATGGCTGGGCATTCAGTCAGTTTGACGGTACCGTTTACTGGGATCATTCGGGTATTCATACCCAGATTCCTCAAGGGAACGAAGGCTTTCAATCTGTGTCGGTTTGGATGCATTTCATTGAGCAGGCAAAAGATCCAGGATTGCCAAAGGATTTAAAAACCATCGCTAAAAAAGGCACCGACAAACGAAGCAATGCTGAAAATCAAATCCTGCGAGATTACTTTCTGGAGCATGTCTGTTCAGAAACACAGTTTCTTTTCTCAGCCCTGCATGATCAAAAGAAACAATTAAGCGATGACAAATCGAAATACGAACAAGCCATCCCTATTTCGTTGGTCAGTAAAGAGCGAAAAGAACCGAAGGAAACTTTTGTCCTTGTGCGAGGTGAGTATGACAAGCGTGCCGACCAGGTGCAGCCAGCTGTTCCGGAAATATTGCCTCCTCTCCCAGAGGGAGCGCCCAACAACCGTTTGGGTCTGGCTCAATGGCTCGTAGATCCCGCTCACCCGTTGACAGCTCGAGTCATGGTCAATCGATTCTGGCATCAGCATTTCGGAAGGCCCTTGGTGATAACAGCCGAGGATTTCGGTACGCAAGGCGAACTACCTTCTCATCCTGAATTACTCGATTGGCTGGCAGTAGAATTTATTGAAAGTGGATGGGATATGAAACACATCCACCGATTGATCATTACTTCAGCTGCATTCAAACAGTCATCCGCCATCTCTCCTCAAGCCCTGGAGATAGATCCAGAAAACAGCTTCCTTTCTCATGGTCCAAGGTATCGATTGGATGCAGAGGTCTTGAGGGATTCGGCACTCTTCATCAGTGGATTGCTTGTGGAGAAAATGGGAGGAAAAGGCGTGAAACCTTATCAACCCTCAGGACTTTGGAAAGCGGTGGCTTACCCCTCGAGCACAACGGCAAATTACAAACGTGACAATGGAGATGCCCTTTACCGACGAAGCATCTATACCTTCGTTAAACGCACATCACCGCCGCCGTCCATGTCTACGTTTGACGCTCCCAATCGTGAAGCATGCACGGTGAAACGAGAACGCACCAACACACCCTTGCAAGCGTTGACCATGATGAACGACATACAATATGTCGAAGCTGCCCGTTGCTTCGCTGAAAGGGTTGTGGAACAGTCGCTACCCGAAACGGAACAACGCCTGAATTATGCCATGCGACTGGCCACGGGACGTAGATTGGCGGAAGATGAACTCAAACTGCTTGGGAATTTATACACAAAGCACATGGCAACCTTCAAAAAAGATCAGGAAGCGGCCAAGAGTTTGATTGAAACGGGAGAAGCACCTCGGATATCAAATGCAACTCCAGAGGAACTGGCCAGCCTGACGATGATTTGTAATCTGATCCTGAACCTCGACGAAATCATGACATTGAACTAGGAGATCAAAACCATGAGTCACATACAAGAAACCACAGACCATTTGTTATCCAGAAGATCTTTTTTTGGTCGCACACTTTGGGGGGTCGGTACTGGTGCGCTGGCCAGCATGATGCCTTCACGCCTGCTTGGAAGTCCATTGAGTGCCAGCTTCGCACCCAGAGCCAAGCGGGTCATCTATCTTTTCATGTCGGGTGCCCCCTCGCAGATCGACCTCTTTGATCACAAACCAAAAATGCAGGATCTGTTTGACAAGGATCTTCCTGATTCTGTCCGACAAGGACAACGTCTGACGACGATGACATCCGGGCAAAGCCGATTCCCAATTGCTCCGTCGATGTATCAGTTTGCGCGGCACGGCCAGTCAGGAACCGAGGTTTCGGAACTCCTCCCACACACGGCTGGAATGGTAGATGACATTGCGGTCGTGCGAACGGTTCATACAGATGCCATCAATCACGATCCAGCGATCACGATGATTCAGACCGGCACCCAACTGCCTGGAAAACCAAGCCTGGGTGCATGGCTTTCCTATGGGCTGGGCAGTGAAAACAACAATCTGCCAACCTACGTAGTGCTGAACTCGACATGGACTGCCAAACGGGACGCCCAAGCACTCTATTCACGATTGTGGGGTTCCGGATTTCTGCCATCAAAACATCAAGGGGTCCGGCTTCGCAGCCAAGGGAATCCTGTTCTGTATCTGGCCAACCCGGAAGGTGTCACTCAAGAAACCAGAAAGACCATGCTGGATGGACTGAGCGAAATGAACCGTAAACAATTTGAATTGAGCAATGATCCTGAAATCAATACACGTATCGCGCAATACGAAATGGCGTTTCGCATGCAAACTTCCGTTCCGGAACTTACCGACATGTCGAATGAACCCGATCACATTTATGACATGTATGGACCCGACGCCAAAATACCGGGAACCTTTGCTTCCAATTGTCTTCTTGCTCGCAGGCTTGTTGAAAGAGACGTTCGCAGTATTCAGGTGTTTCATCGTGGATGGGATCAACACGGAAATCTAACTCGAGACTTGCCTCTCCAATGCAAGGATATTGATCAAGGAGCCACCGCGTTGATTCAGGACCTGAAACAACGTGGGCTGCTGGACGACACGCTGGTGGTCTGGGGAGGCGAATTTGGAAGAACCATTTACTGTCAGGGCAAACTCGAGCGCACAGACTACGGGCGCGATCATCATCCACGATGCTTCACCATGTGGATGGCTGGTGGCGGCATCAAGGGCGGTGTCACTTATGGAACCACCGACGATTTCAGTTACAACATTGCAGAAAACCCAGTCCACATACGTGATTTGAATGCGACCATCCTGCACTGTATGGGTTTCGAGCATAACCACCTGACCTATAAATTTCAGGGACTCAATCAGAAACTCACAGGTACCGATGCAGAAGCAAATGTCATCAAAGGCATTCTTGCTTGAAACCACTGGGATAAGCCACGCATTCCAGCATGGCTTGGCATTGTGTGCTTGAGAGCATAAGCAAATTACTGGCTATTTTTGTTTTCAGCTTGTCGCATGCACAGGCTTCGACCAATCTTATTGGACGCATGGAAGAAAGGTCTCTGGAAACTTTAAATCAATCGGACTCGGCATTGGAATTAACGCTGAGGCCTTCCTTGTTTTCTGATTTTACGGGACAGGACAAAATCAAGGAACGGTTGGAAATTGCGGTCCAGGCAGCCAGACAACGCGGAGATGTATTGGATCACATCTTGTTGAACGGTCCTCCCGGACTGGGAAAAACCACCCTTGCCGGCATCATCGCCAAGAGCATGGGGGCCAGCCTGAAAAGTACCAGCGGACCCACCATTGAGAAAGCGGGTGATCTCGCAGGCTTACTTACGAATCTGGAGGAAGGAGACGTGCTCTTCATCGACGAAATCCATCGGCTCCAGAAAACGATCGAAGAATACCTTTATCCGGCCATGGAAGATTACAAGCTGGATATCATCATAGATCAGGGTCCGAATGCGCGCAGCGTGCGCTTGAACCTGCCCAAGTTCACACTCATCGGAGCAACAACACGAAGTGGACTTCTGTCAGCCCCTCTGTTAAGTCGGTTTCCTGTTCGAGAACGGCTGGACCATTATCCAGCCGATTATCTGCAGAAGATTGTGCTTCGGTCTGCGCGTTTGTTGAATGTCGATATTGAACCGCAGGGTGCCTTCGAAATTGCACGCCGCAGTCGCGGCACCCCACGTATCGTCAACAACCTGTTGAAACGAGTACGTGATTACGCACAAGTTCGCCATGATGGACGCGTCACGGCCGATGTTGCCGATAAAGCACTGGCCATGCTTGAAATTGATGAGAACGGACTGGATGAAATGGACAAACGAATCCTCGAATGCATCGTTATTAAATTTGGAGGAGGCCCCGTTGGTATCAATTCACTGGCTGTTGCCGTCGGTGAAGAATCCGATACCCTGGAAGAAGTCTATGAACCGTATCTCATCATGGAAGGCTTCATGATACGCACTCCACAAGGTCGAGCCGCCACTCCCCTTGCCTATAAAAAGCTTGGTGTGGACCCACCCACAGACAAGCGCTAGTGTTTCCATAGGCCCTGAATGCAAAGCGTTCCGGCCAGAAAACCTTCATCTTCATGCTCGAAACGGAGATTTAGGTAAATACAGCGTTCGTGATGAATATGGCTAAGCCTGACTCAAATTCAAACTTATAAGCACCCATTCAAAGGGACTTCATTACTCAATGACCTGCTTCAAACAAGATTCCATGGCAGGAATGAAATGACTCAAAGATGGTGTCGCTTTAACCCTGGCTTTAGCCTGATCATCCCATTTGCGAAGTTCCAAGGCTTCCTGATAAAAAGGCTCATTTTCGAACTGTGCCATCTCTTCAGGTTTCATCGGACCACCCTGGTCATGGTAACTCTTCAGTGATGTGGGAGACAGTTGGATCTCATACTTTGGGTATTTAGTGCAAAGATACCGCTTGGCGATGACGTGAAGCCGAATGGGATCCGCAACTTCAGGACCAAAATGTTGCTTGATCCACCCATTGGCAACCAACTCATGCTTGTCATCCAGATCACCCTCGCAGGATACCGGTAATAACGCTGCACTCAGAATATGGCCGATATCATGCATCATGGCCGCGGTGACCATGGGTTCAGGCGCTCCGGACTCTTCTGCAAGCTGACCGCTCTGAAGCGCGTGTTGAAGTTGCGTGACAGCTTCGGTGCCATACTGCTCGGAGCCGCGTTCTTCAAAGGTAGATCTGATTTTTTCAATAATGGGGTTCATGAGGTTTGGTGATAAACAAGATCCTTAATAAGGACTGATACTGACATGAAGATGCTCTGTCTGGTCAAGTTGAAATGCATTCGAACACGATCAATCTCCTGGTTTTCTGTGGACGGAAGAGTCGCCATAAAATCGTAACTTGGCCTTAGAGGCAAATGATGTTTTGATTGCTTCCTAGCTTTGACGACATGCGCTGTTTGATATGAAAGAACCCTCGCGACCCAAGGATCCGGCGGGTTGGAATCCTTCTTCCTGGCTCTCCAAAGAAACCACGTTCGCCATCTGGTGCATCACAGCTGCCTTTGGTGCTTATTTTTGCATGTATGGCATACGAAAACCTTTTACAGCGACGACTTATGAGGGCATGACGGCTTTCGGGATGGAACTTAAATCTGCTCTGGTCATTACGCAGGTGTTCGGCTACATGATTTCAAAGTTTATTGGCATCAAGGTGATCGCAGAGCTGCCACCCTACAAGCGCGTTCGGGGTATCTTGTTGCTCACTTCCGTTGCCCTGGCTTGTTTGCTTGGCTTTGCAGTTGTCCCCACGCCGTTATCGGTCGTTTTTCTATTCGGAAATGGGCTCATGCTGGGAATGGTGTTCGGGCTGGTACTTGGCTTTCTGGAAGGACGCCGCATGACCGAATTATTGGCGGCGGGTTTATGTGCGAGTTTCATTTTGGCGGATGGTGCTGCCAAATCGGTGGGTGCCTGGCTGATGGAGCAGGGAATCGCTGAAACCTGGATGCCTTTCGCGGCAGGAACCATTTTTATGATCCCTCTGATTGGGTTTTTATGGATGCTGAGCCAAATCCCTGAACCTGACAAGACCGATCAAAGCGAGCGACAGGAACGTGTCCGGATGAACAGCGCCGACCGTCGACGATACTTCATGCATTATGCACCTGGCCTGATTGCCATTATCCTGGCCTATCTTTTAATTACGCTGATCCGGAGCATTCGAGGGGATTTTGCGCCTGAGATTTGGAAGGGTCTTGGCGTTGAAGCGACTCCTGAACTTTTTTCCATATCGGAAATGTGGATTGCGCTTGCGATTATCATCTGCAGCGGTGTGTTCTCTTTGTACCGCAACAACCGAAGCGCTTTGTTCCATTCGATCACCGTTTGTATTCTGGGGCTGGGATTACTTCCCATGAGCCTGATGGCATTGGACAAGCAATGGGTTTCTCCATTCTGGTTCATGGTCCTGATAGGTCTGGGGCTTTACCTGCCTTACGTTTTGGTGCACACGACCTTGTTTGAACGCATCATGGCCGTCACGCCCGACAAAGGGAACATAGGCTATTTGATGTATCTTGCAGACTCCACAGGGTATCTTGGCTACGTGATTCTGATGTTATTCAAGGACTCACTGCCAGCGCAGGATGATACCTTATCGTTTTTCACGACACTGTGCTGGTTCGTGGGTGTCTTCGGTATAGGTTCTTTTCTTCTTGCTTTGAGTTATTTCAGAACGAAGCTCAGAATGAAGCATTGAGAGCGATCCATGAATATGAACCAAAACACCAACGCAATGTATCGCGGCAAAGTGGCATTGTATCACGGCCCTGACAAGGCGGTAGAACTCCTGCCAATGAACTGGCCTGCACCTCAGGAAAGTCAAGCGCTCGTGAGAATCACGCATTGTGCCATCTGTCGAAGCGATGTACACACCATGTGCGGACGTCGGCATGTTCAAACACCCAGTGTCCTCGGCCATGAAATCATCGGGCATCTGATCGCCGTGGGTAAATCGTTTTCCAATACGGACTTCAGTGGTCAAACATTGAATCTCGGTGACCGGGTGACATGGGCCATCTATGCACATTGCGGTGATTGCGCTTTCTGTCGCGACGGATTACCTCAGAAATGTGTGCAGTTATTTAAATATGGCCATGAAGCCGTCTCGGACACTGGAGAGGGTTCCAGCGGTGGTATGGCAAGTTATATCATGCTGAAATCCGGAACACCCATTTTGAAATTATCGGATGACATCAGTGATCACAGTGCCACACCGATTAATTGTGCGGTGGCAACCGCGGCAGCCATGATCCGGGAAAGCGATTGCAAGTTGAATGCGCTTTCCGTTCTAGTGGTGATGGGCGGAGGCTACGCGGGGCTGAGCGCCGTTGCTCTGGCAAAAAAACAGGGCTGCGGAAAGGTGCTGGTTTTCGAAACCAATGTGGAATTACACAAGCGTTGCCTGGAATTCGGAGCCGATGCGGTTTTTGTTCCGGGGGATCAGGCCGCGATAGAATGCCTGAACAAGTGGACCCATCAACGCGGTGTTGATCTGGTACTCGAACTGGCCGGTTCGACAGATGCCGCACAATTGGGATTGGATCAATTGCGCACGGGTGGCTGCCTGATTCTTGCAGGCACCGTATTCCCTTCCCCTCCCCTTCGAATGGATCCAGACCAGATTGTTCGCCGTTGTCTGACAATTAAAGGATCGCATAACTACCGCCCTGAAGATCTCATCACCGCAACGGGCTTCATGTGCGATACGCAGGACAAACTCCCTTGGGAACAGTTGGTTGGAGGTGTCTTTTCTCTGGAAGATTGCAATGAAGCGATCCAATTTGCAAAAGATCACCCCGGTCAAAGGGCCATCCTTCAGATGTGTTGATTATCGGAGCATTAGAATTGCGCTTCGCAAAAAACCGGAGAAGCTGACTTCCATGTCGTCCCAAATTTTTCCCTAAAATCCATTCCTGACCAATGAAACCGAAACGAGGTAAGACCAAGCTACATCTGGCGCCCGCCGTATTTTAAAGCAGCCTTGTTACCGCCCGCATGTTAAGAGGAGAGGAGTGGGTCGAGGCGGAGCTCAAGCCATTCGTGATTGGATGGATTTCTTTCATTACCTGAACCTAAATTTCGGGATAAATGTGGAGGTGGATCGTTCCGATTTTTTGTAGCTCGGCCCGAAGGGCAGGGTGCTCCGTCCATTGAACCAGACATGCGATGTCCGCTTGGGTCATAATCAACCCCAACAACTCGACAGTGAATGATGTTCCAATGCCATCGCATCAGAATATCCCACGGTGACACACAAATAACCAGAGGTTAATACGGCAGCCGAGTTAGGATGATTGAACCCGAGATCCGAGCCTGTTCCAACTCTACAAACACACTGCTTTTGGCGATAAAAATATCCTGAGTGCCCGCTCTCTCCGTTATTTACTTCCTTCTGAAACCAATTCTGCAGATCTTGATTCCACTAGCTGATACCAGTTGTCTCTCTGGCGAGGCTGATAGCCCAGGTCTTTGATCAAACGGTGCATGTCTTCTACGGTCATCTGGAAAGTCGTGCCTGCCTGACTCACGACATTTTCCTCGATCATGATACTTCCCAGATCGTTGGCTCCATAGGTCAAGGCCACCTGTCCTATCTCCAGGCCTTGAGTCACCCATGAGCTTTGAATGTTTTCCACATTGTCCAGGTAGATGCGACTGAGCGCCTGCATGCGAAGGTATTCATGCGCGCCGACAGGTTCGGCCTTGAGCTTGGTATTCTCGGATTGAAAGGTCCAGGCAATGAAAGCTGTGAATCCACCCGTCGCGTCTTGTTGTGCCCGGACCCGTTCAAGGTGTTCGATGCGGTCGTCCAAAGTTTCCACATGACCGAACATCATGGTTGCAGAAGAGTTCAATCCAAGACGATGAGCCACATCCATGACTCCCATCCATTCATCACTCATCGCCTTGAGAGGTGCGATACGCTTCCTGACCCGATCCACCAAGATCTCCCCTCCTCCTCCAGGAATGGATCCAAGTCCTGCTTCCTTGAATTGCTTCAACAAATCTTCCATGGGCAAATCAAAAACCTTTTGAAAATGAATGAATTCACTGGGGCTGAAGGCATGGATATTGATTTGAGGAAACTTGGATTTGATATGAGAAAGCGTGTCGAGATACCAGTCCAGATCAAGAGAAGGATGATGCCCTCCCTGCATGAGAATTTGGGTGCCTCCAAGTGCAAGGGTCTCTACAATCTTCTGATCCAATTCATCCTTGGTGATCACATAGGAATCGACGTCTTTTTCCGTACGATAAAAGGCGCAGAATTTACAGTAAACATTGCAGATATTGGTGTAGTTGATATTGCGATCAATGTTGTAGGTCACAATAGCATTGCCCGCTCCATCATAAGCCTTGGCCTTGGCCAAAAGACGGCGCCGATGGGCTAAGGCGCCCAACTCTTCGAGCGGTAACGAGCACAACCTGCGTGCCTCGGCAGCATCAACCCGCTGACCCTCCCAGACTTTCTGCAATAATGCATCCATGGATGCGTCATAAATCATACCTTGAGCTTACAATAGTAGGCTCTTGTTTCAATGGAGAAAGATTCTGGAACGGTCCATGCCTTTTAGGGGAGTGTCGAAGATGCTGCGCATTCAAGTTGCATGTCATTCAAGAGCCTGCTCGCTGTGAATGATCTTTTGAAAAACGTCTTGCAACGCAACGCTCAGAGCATTCCATGCATTCAAGGATGTGTCCCACCCTGAACTAAACCTCAACACACGACCCGCTTCAGATGCATTGAGCCCCATGGAAGCCAGCACATGACTGGTCTTTTCTTTGCCACTCGAACATGCCGAACCAGTCGAAACGGCAAAACCCTCCTTGTCCAGCTTCACCACCCAGCGGATACGACAATCCACCTCAGGCATGATCACAGAGGTCGTATTCCATAGTCGATTGACATCTTTGCCCAGAATTCGAATGTTGGGAAATACAGACTGCAGAAGGGCTTCAAATTCTTGCTGGATGATGAGCCGCTGTTGAGTGGATTCCTCATTGATTTCCTTTTCGCGCGCTTCCAGAGAAGCAACCATTGACAAGATGCCTGGTACGTTTTCCGTTCCAGCACGCCGATTCATTTCCTGAGGACCACCAAGGATGAAAGCATCAAGCCGACCTTTGGATGGACATTTAAGAAAACCCACTCCTTTGGGCCCTCCAAATTTATGTGCACAGGCAGACACCCAATCACATGCACCAAGACCACTCACAGGTAATCGACCTACCCATTGAGAGGCATCACAAAAGAAGGCAATCCCCTGCTCCTGGCACCAAGTCCTGACCGATTCCCAGGGTTGAAGGCAACCCGTCTCATTGTTGGCAGCCATGATGCAAACAAGATGCGGCTTGCCATGCCGTACTTGAGCCTCGAGCCAATCCAAATCAACCAAACCATCACCATTGGAAGGAATCCATTTGACATGATTTCCAAGCCAACGCGTCGCGCTTTCGATGCTGCAGGGATGTTCCATTTCGGAAACCCATACCTCAGCGTCTGCTGATAGCGTCTGACCCATATGGTACCAGGCCATGTTGTTGGATTCCGTCGCGCCACTGGTCCAAACCAGATCCAATGGAGAACACCCGAGACGGTTTGCCAAAACCAGGCGCACATCTTCCAGAGCCTTATCTGCTCGAGTGCCGATTCGGTGAAGACTCGACGGATTACCCGGGTATCTTTCAACCGCATCAAGCCAGACTTCTCTGGCGACTTGATTCATCGGAGCAGTTGCATTGTGATCAAAGTAATTCAAGCAACCCATTAAAGAAGGACCTGCCATCAAGGCGAGAATAATTTGCCTCAATCGTTGGGTTTGACCCTTAGACGAAGATACCAAACAAGCACGATGAAGTCATAAAGGGCATGCGCGATCATGGGACTTAATAACTGGCTTGTGGACATCCAGACCAGGCTGAGATAGACGCCCATGAGCGTTGCCAGAATAAAATAGAACTTGGTGAGTGCATGACATAATCCAAAAAGGAGCGCCGAGATTGCTACGGCGATTGGCGTTCCTGAAGCTGATTGAAGGCCTCCTTGGATCACGGCACGAAAAAGGACTTCTTCACTGATTCCCGCAGCAATGGAAAGCAGTGCTATTTGAAGTATCGTAAAGTCTTTGAACAGCGGCAATACAGCCTCATCCATCATTTGGCTGATCTTTCGATTTGGCTCCCACTTGGATTGCAAAAGCCAGAAAAACATGGATAGCATCGGTAATGTGGAAGTTATTCCAAGTGCAAAACCTAACCAATTCCATTTGTCTTCACCCCACAAAGGGATTGAAAAAAGCCATGCTACTAGCCAAGCAAAGAGCAGCAATAGAAACTCAAAGATGATGGCTTTACCAAACATGTGAGATAGAAGATATGGAGAGCGGGGTCAGGTCAACCAACAGGTTCGTGATTGCCTTGTCACAAGGGGAACTCAGGCTCTGTTTGCTTCTGTTGGCATGAATTATGCCATACAAATACGGCAATAAAAACGACTCATTGATCATCATCATACGGATTTTGTTGCAGTAGGTTGTCGGCAATCCCAACTTTGGAATCCGTTTTATCCTGACACTGAAAGACCACTCATCGAGCTAAAGGTGGGTTGCTCCGTCACCGCAAAGTGACGCTAATCAACTAAAATCTTTCGGTATTGGGAGCAGGTTCTGAAGGATGCCGACACCCGCAGCAGCTTCTGAACGATCAATTACCTCCAGATAAAAGATGCTTCACCCAATGTAATAATGGATGGATTGCGCAGAACGGGTTTGTTGTAGCCAAGTCTATTTCCTTCGATATCCTGAACGACTCCCCCAGCCTGTTCAACCACACATTGTGCGGCCGCAGTGTCCCATTCCATTGTGGGGACATCACGTAGGTAAATGTCAGCTTTTCCCTCTGCAATGAGACAAAATTTCAATGAACTACCCATGCTCTGGGTTTCAGCACCAGGAAACCTTTCCAAAAGCTCTTGCACCATGGGGCCCGCATGATCACGGCTGGCAACTATGCCTGGCCGCTTTTTGTCTGGAGATCGAACTTTGATGGAAAAGGCTGCTTCCTCACCCTGCTGCTTGAATGCCCCTTGTCCCTGCTCCGCCCAGTAATAGAGATCCTTGGCGGGAACATAAACAACGCCTAATACTGGTTTTCCAAGTCGCACCAAGGCAATGTTCACCGTGAATTCACCGGTCTGTTTAATGAACTCCTTGGTGCCATCCATGGGATCGACCACCCAGAAATCATTCCATTTTTTACGTTCTTCAAAAGCCACCTCACTGGCCTCTTCAGAGAGCACGGGTATGGAGTCGTCGAGTGCTTGCAAGCCCTCAACGATCACATGATGAGCCGCTAGATCAGCCTTGGTTAAAGGACTGTCATCTGCTTTCTTTTCGACAGGAATAGGCTGGCCGTAATAGGAAAGGATGGCCTTTCCAGCTTCTCGGGCGATGCATTGAATCTTTTCGATCATAGGATCATCCTTTTTTGAATCTGAAGTGAGATCTTTCGGAAAAACCAAAAGATCATCGACAAGTGAAGCGAGAACAGTGCCTCTTTTCTAACGCATCAGGAGGAGGTGTTCGTGCGCATGGGCATGATCACGTAAATGAACGGAGTTTGAACCTTGATGACTCCAGGGCTTAACTCATCAGACATTTCAAGGAAAACTTCGTCGTCATCCAGAACTTTGAGGGGATCCATCATGTAGAGTGGATTGAAGGAGACCGTGATATCTTCTCCAGAGTAATTAATGGCAATATTTTCACGGGCTTCTCCAACATCGGGTGTGTTGGCGGTAATCTGCAAATTGTTCTGGGTGAAGGCAAATTTGACAGAATGAGCTTTGTCACTCGTCATGATCTCGGCTCTTCGCAATGCTTGGAGCAATTCTTCTCTCACCAGAGGAACACGTTCTTTGCATTTTTGTGGGATGACCTGACTGTAGTTGGGATAGGATCCTTCGATCAGCTTGGTGATGAGCATGATCGAAAACTGGCTTTCTCCATGCAGGTAGAAGGATGCCTGATTGTCCTGAAATTGAACATCCACCGTTCCCTCTTCATCCAGAAGACGGTTCAGCTCATTGATGGCCTTGGTAGGCACAATGAAATTGGCTTGTACTTCTGGCGTTTCCTCAAGGTCTTCTTCGACCAAGGCCAGACGTCGCCCGTCCGTTGCCACCATGGTCAGTTTGAATTCCTTGATATTGAGGTAAATCCCGTTCAGCACATATCGCGATTCTTCGGAGGAAACGGCGTATGATGTTTTCTTGAGCATTCCCCGCAGGCATTCCTGGGAAATGGAGATTTTGTTCTTCTCTTCAAACGTTGCGATGGGTGGAAACTCGTTCGCACTCAGTCCAACGATTTTGAAGAAGGAGGCCCCAGCGTGCAAGCTACACACATTTTTTTCATCCACAACCAGCTCAATCTCTGGAGTTGATAATTCACGCACGATACCAAAAACCTTCTTGGCAGGTAACGTGACTTTCCCGGGTTCCTCTATGTCAGCCTGTACGGTGCATGAGACCGTTACATCAAGATCGGTGGCCGTCAGGACCAACTTGCCTTCTTCTGCAACGAGAAGGACGTTTGAGAGGACTGGAAGGGTAGTACGGGGGTTCACCACGTTCTGCACGGACTGCAGACCGCGGATCAGTTCTTCTTTGGCAATGCTGATTTTCATGCGCTCAAGCTATCTAATAATTCTCAAAGAGAGAAAAATGTATTAAAATTAAGCCCTGTGAATAAGGCAAACAACTATTGCTGTCAAGGCTCCCTCAAGGACTTAGAGCAGAATAGAGGGGTTAACAAAGAAATAATAACCAGCAGGTTAAGACAACTTAACAGACTTATTCACGCTATTCACAAAGTTATTCACAGGCTGTTGGCTCATCCATTCACAGGCTGGCATCGATTAATGATCGTTGGCAACATTTGTGCCACACGATCTATTTGTTGGGGAGTATTTTCTTTGCCTAAAGAGAGGCGAACCAGCGCATTGGCTTTTTCGCGACTCACGCCCATCGCAAGCACAACATGCGATGGCTCCAGCGAGCCCACCGAACAGGCTGACCCACTGGATGCACAAATTCCCTCCATATCAAGTCCTGCCAACAATCCTATACTGTCGCATCTTTCGACCGTAAATGCCAACGTATTGTTCAAAGATCCTATTGATGGGCTCAATATTTCCACCCCTTTGATTGATCCAAGCTTCTTGTGGAGTATGGAAATCCCTTCATCAACAGTGGGCTTACCAAAGACTGGAGGGAAGGAAAACTTTCTCAGGGCTGTGACAAGACCTGCCACGGCTGCGAGGTTTTCCGTGCCTGCCCGGCGCTCATTTTCATGAGCACCCCCGAAAAGAATTTTTTCAGGCAGCAAGGGAGATCGAATGAATAAAGCGCCTGAGCCTTTTGGACCATGCAATTTATGGGCACAGACGGAAACCAGATCGGCATGAAAGGAATGAATGGATTCCAGAGGCTCTTTTCCAAACCACTGAACGGCGTCGGTATGGAACAAGACACCCTGATTCCGACAAAGAGCGCCAATTTCAGCGACGGGTTGGAGGGTGCCAATTTCGTTGTTAGCTGCCATGACGGAAACCAGCTGAGTATCTGGCCGGATGGCTTCACGAACAGACTCGGGATCTACCCTGCCCTCGTGGTCCACCGGAAGATACGTGACCTCGAAGCCTTCCTTCGCGGCTAGATATTCAAAACAGTGCAATACCGCGTGATGTTCAATAGAGCTGCAGATGAGATGATTGCCCAAGTGCTTACGCAACCTCGCCGTGCCGAAAACGGCCATATTATTACTCTCAGTGCCTCCGCTGGTGAAAACAACTTCACTAGGCTTGCACTGCCACATCTCAGAAACATCATAGCGGAAATCGTCTAAATACGCTTTTGCTTGACGACCAATTTGATGGATACTGGAAGGATTTCCATAGAAATTCTTCATGTGAGGAACCATGGATTGGAAAACTTCCTCATCCAATGGCGTTGTTGCATTGTAATCTAAATAAATGTGGCTCATGCGCTTGCTGCTTTCCAGACGTTCAGGGCTTCATAATGACCGGTCTTGTAGCTATGATAAATTGCCTTTGAAATAAATTTCTTAGCAATGGTCACCGCAGGTACAAGTGATTTGCCCAGAGCTAATTGAGCCGTGATAGCTGCAGCGTAGGTACAACCTGTTCCGTGGGTTTTTCTTCCATGGATGTATTTGGACTCCAGAAGTGTCATTGTTTGACCATCATACAGATAGTCCACGGCCAAGCCTTTGCTGGGTAAGTGACCTCCTTTGAGCAGGAAAGGCCGCTCATATCGATCCACCAATTTTTTAACCGCATTTTTCACCTGCGAGTTTGTACGGATAGAGACACCCAGCAGCACTTCCGCCTCGGCGATGTTGGGGGTGATCAGATCCGCCAAAGGGATCAGTTTCTTCTGGATCAATTGGATACAAGAACTTTTCAATAAACACCCACCACTCGTCGCGACCATCACAGGGTCCATGACATACCAATCGGGTTTTTCCATCGTAAGTCCATTGACAACTGCCTTGACAATGGAAGAAGCGAATAACATCCCTGACTTGACTGCCTTTGGCTTGAAGCCGTCCAGCAAAGCCTCAAATTGTTTTTCAACGACACGGGATGAAATTGGTTGAATGTCCAATACACCTTGGGGATTCTGAGCGGTCACACAGGTGACAACACTTGTACCATGCACTTCAAACCCCGCAAATGTCTTGAGATCTGTTTGTATACCTGCCCCACCTCCACTGTCAGAGCCTGCTATGGTCATGGCACAGGGCGTGGAATCATTGATTGGTCTTTTCGTCATGAGAGTCACCAGCAAGCAACACAGACGTTCCTGCTGTTTTTGGTAATTTATAGGTTGATCGAGGACAAATCAATGCACCTCCTTCCCACGGCTTGACTTTTTAGTGAGCCAGTCTTTTATTTCTCCCATGCGTTCATTGATTTTGTCATTGTGCCTTCTTATCCTGGTCAACGGATGCCAACGGTCTGGTTTGTCAGTGCCTCCAGGATTGGAGCACGATCCCGTTTGGACAGGCAAGGATGGTAATATCGGTGACGATGCAGGCGGGGCAGCATCCGATACCCCGACCATTATTCCAGTCATCAACGCACCGATTGGTCAGGTAGCATCCGTTCATACTGCCCTGCGTTTTGTCATCCTTGATTTTCCGCTTCACCCCATGCCTCAGATAGAGAGACGACTCTTCATCTACCGCAAACAGCAAAAAGTAGGCGTCGTCAAAGTCACCGGACCCTCTCACGGAAGAACGATTGCTGCTGATCTCATCGAAGGTGAGGCCAATCCCGGGGATCAAGTTCGGCCCGATTGAAAGAGGAACTTACCAATCCTAGATTCTAGCTCGTTCTGATTCAGTGAAAGGGCTCTTTTATGAGTTCTCAAGACTTTGTATTTTGGTTCTTTGATGAACCAAATCCATGCATCCTCAGAACGTGAGAGGACAACAGCAATAGACCTGGATCATTTACCTTACCAATAATCTTAAATGCAAACAGTCCTCATTTCAGCGAAGTTAAAGGATGGAACATTATTCAGCTAATCTTCGATCTTGTTTTTGAATCTGGCCTTGACTCCATCAAGATTGAATGCGGATGAATACATTGAAATCTTGTCACGAGCATTCTTTTACACCATCGTATTTCCTATTCTCATGAAAGTGTTTTTCAAAAAATGTATGGCGATCATGAGCCTTGAATGGGCTTTGGGTCTTTCTGTGATGGCTTTATTCCTGTCAGGGTGTGGGCCTCAAAACAACAACCATCAATCCAATGCTGCATCCGTTGCATCGTTTCCCAGTAAAACGATCACAATCGTTTGTCCTTGGGGTGCTGGAGGAGGCACGGATAGAGTCTCAAGATATCTAGCAGATGCTCTAAAGAGCTCTATGGGCGTCCCATGTGTAGTTCAAAACAAAACGGGAGGAAGTGGTGCCGTCGGTCATTCATTTGGGTCCAATGCCAAAGCGGATGGCTATACCATCACGATGGGTACTTTTGAATTGAGCACGATGCATTGGATGGGGATTTCTGAGTTATCGCACAAAGCATTTATTCCTTTGATGCAAGTGAATTCAGATGCTGCCGCCTTGATTGTTCGTAAGGATGCCCCCTGGAATACGCTTGCTGAGTTTCTAGATCATATCAAAGCAAACCCAGGAAAGGTTCAGATGTCGGGTACCGCGTCTGGAGGTGCCTGGGATCTTGCACGCGCCGGCTTTCAAATCGCCGCTGGATTGCCAGTTGATGCCGTTTTATGGATTCCTACCGAGGGATCAGCTCCTTCGCTGCTGGAATTAATGGGTGGTCATATTGATGCTGTCTGTTGCAGTGTTCCTGAGGCGGCCACACAAATTGAAGCTGGAGAACTGCGTGTTCTTTCGGTGATGTCCTCCGAACGACTGACGGAATATCCTGATTATCCAACCTGCAAGGAAGCGGGCATTGATTGGGAGATGGTCGGATGGAGAGGTTTACTGCTTCCACTGGATACCCCTCAGGAAATAGTGACCCAACTAAATCAGGCTTTTCAGGAGATTACCCAATCGGATACTTATCAGTCTTTTATGAAGAAAAACAGATTTGGGATTGAGCTTAAACAAGGCCCCGCCTTCGGTGAATTCCTGAAGGTTGAAGATGCCAAGTGGCAAAAAGTCATTCAGGCAACAGGTTATGCTAGTCCGGAATGACAATGCTCTTTAACCCAACGATCATGCAAAGGATCGCTGGCATTGTGTGGTTGGCGCTGGGTCTGACAGCCGTGTTTCTTGCAACGGGTATTCAGAAGCCAGGGTTTGGTTCGAATCAAGATCCCGGACCACAGTTTTTTCCCATTTTATTGGGAGCCATCCTGGCGGTGGGTGGGTGTATTTTGCTCTTCAAAAGCTTCTACTCAGAAAGGACTCAAATAGTATCATCCAGAGGATCATCGAACCATGGCACCCTGCTCCTCTTCGTTTTTGGCTTTGTATTTTATCTGTTGGCGATGCCCTGGCTTGGCTTTTCTCTGGCCTCAAGTATCTTCATTTTTTTGATGATCTGGTTGCAGGGTAGCCGATGGTTTTTTGCCATGCCTGTGGCTCTAGGGCTTGTAACAGGCGTGCAGATATTGTTTGGATATCTCTTCCATGTTCAGCTTCCATCGGGGGTGCTGAACTTGCCTTTTTAGATTGTCTTGAACGATTTCCGGCTACCACAACATGAAGCTCGAGGAGCTCCCGCGTTATGCCTGCTAACTCCTTCAACAGGTTCAGGGCTGTCTAGGTGTGTTATTTGCTGGTGATGAATCCGGGTCGATCGCACTCCACGCATTAATAATATTGATTTTGACCGTAGGGTTTCTTTCTTTCTCCAACGCTTCTTTGAGCATTGGAAGTGCGGGTTTGCCGGCCTTTTCACCCATCATCATCAGCACGTATGCAGCCATTTCCCTGATATTAGCCTCCTTATCCTCTTGGAGAACTTCCACTACCAAATCAATCGCAGGTGCTGCATTTTCTCGACCATCACCAAGTTCAACCAAAGCATTGAGACGATTCTCGGCATCATCACTCATCAATTGATCCATGAGGGTGGCAACATCAATATCTTTCGCCACCGCGTCAGGTGTGCCCCCACCTCCGCAACCCGTTAACAAGGTGCTAGTGATGGTAACTGCTGCAATGAATGTCATCAGAGTGTTGAAGAATTTGATCTGCATATGAGGATATTGTCGAAAAAGGTCGGTGGTGTTCAATAAAAAAGCCCACTGGAATTTCCAGCGGGCTTGCATCGGATCCAAATTAAAAATCAACGTGCTCCAACAGGAAGCCTATGTCCTGCCTTTCGCTGTGTGCGCAAGGCCAGCCAGAGTACATCAGGATCTGTGGCTGTCGCATTTGGTTTTTGAAAACCAGAAATCCTGACAGGATTCCTTTGCTGCGAGTTTGAAGAGGTCCATTTATGAACTTCGGAGTGTCCATCTGCAAATGCCAGACCCCCTGCTCCATTGTGATAATTGGCAGGTGTGTCGATCCATGGGTTACCTCTTTGCAATTCAGGTGTGAAACAGCCCGCATCGTTGATGCTGTCCGGATGCTCGTCAGCATAAACCCAAGTTTCCGATGGACCCGGGTCTGTCAGGCCAGACATTTTGGCGGTTTCCGTGGCATAATCTCGAGCAGACCATGCGGCTGCTCCTCCTGGATTTGTCCTCGAATCGCAAGTGCCAACGCGGATGTTTCCTGAAATACTCCTCACACGCTCACTCCAACCCAAACGCCGCTGTGCCGCACTCATTTTATTATCTGAAGGACATTTGAAGATATTTTTTGCATTGGAAAAGTAGGATGCCAGCACAGAATATTGTGGGTCTAAAAGATACTGCACATTGGTATTGTCCTGTCGACTTCCCCAGTCCAACCATCCAGTGACCCAGGAGCCTTTTGCGGCACCACTTCCATGACATGAATTAGGGAATCTGTCTTCGCTGTCTCCCAAATACATGTGTGTGGCAAGCATGAGCTGCTTGGTATTATTCATGCAAAGAATGCCTTTGGCTTTGTCCTTGGCCTTGCTCAATGCTGGTAACAGCATTCCCGCCAGGATGGCAATAATGGCGATCACCACCAGAAGTTCTATCAGTGTGAAGCCGGCTGCCATCGGGTGACCCGCTTTTTTGATGCTTGTCTTAATGTTCATGCTTCTTTGGGCTATTTAGAATATTTTCTCCGGAGATCACTTTTAGCGAGATGGGATTGTTCGGACAAGTGTGTTTTTAATGGCACATTGAGAAAAGATTCTCTTGCTGATCAGCCGTTTTCAGAATTTGAACAGTCGTATTTCTGTTGGTTTATTTATTGTGCCAACCAAAGCGATCTGAGATGGGCCAGAACACAAAAAATTGTTTACCGATCACTTTTTTGCGAGGGAAGTCCAGCCAGTTTCGACTATCATAACTGTTCATCGTGTTGTCACCCATTACGAAATAGTGGTTATCTCGAATCTTGTATTCTGAATTACCATCAGGAAACTGAGAGTTCATGGCAAGGTGAGGATAATTGTTTTCTATGGCAATTTTTCCATTCACATGACCAGAATAAAGGCTATCTTTCGGAGGGCGATTGCCGAAGGAATAAACCATTTCGAATCCGGGGTCACTGGCCTCTAGCCGCGTTCCATCAATGTAAGCATGTCTGTCATCACCGATCCGAATCTTTTCTCCACCCAAGCCAACGAGGCGTTTGATGTAATGTGTATTCTGGGTCAACTTTGGTACGCCTGTTGATTTGAAAACAATGGTTTCTCCTCGATCTGGTCTTCGGAAATTATAGGTAAATCGATCTACAAAGAGGTGATCCCCACTCACTACTTTCAATTTGATGATGTCATCACCCTCCTTGAATTCCATTCCGTTCTGCAAACTGGCGCGTTTCCACAATGAATCGGGAGGAAACCAAAGAGTGTATTTTTGGCTACCGATCATGAAGCGTTGTTTTGAGATGAAGGGAATAATGGACACTGGCTTTGTGTCGATCGTGCGGAACGTACCAGAATTCTTGGCCTTTACCTGATAATATTTTTCTCCCTTGATCCATGAAAAATAGATCTTTTTCAAACCTGAAGGGATTTCAGCGTCTGGTTTGTATCTCAGATTCTCCTCGGTAATACCAAAAAAAGTAGGTTGGGCTGATCCTGAAGGGATGGCCATTGGTTGAAAGAAGAATGATCTAAAAGCCAGCACAACGGCTGCTGCGACCAGAAAGACTTCGATATTCTCTCTGAGTCCTGCGTTAGGGTAAGGTTTTAACCACTGGTTGGCAGATTTCTCAAGAGATTCCAGTGAATCCTCTAAATTGAGCGCACCCTCTTTGCGGTTGATCGCATCGGTTACTCCTTGAATGGATGACTCCAAAGACTCAATGGCCTTTGGCTGCATCAAGTCACGCTGAGCGTTCACGTATTTCCATACATGATGGCGCATTTGAACCGCAGTCCGCACCTTTTTGGATGTCAACCAACGTATCGCAAAAGTAATCATGATTTTAAAACCTGAACAAACGCTTCTTGCGGGATATTTACCGATCCCACTGATTTCATGCGCTTCTTACCCTCTTTCTGTTTCTCCAATAATTTACGTTTCCTTGTGATGTCACCGCCGTAACATTTTGCAGTTACATCTTTACGCAGGGCTCGCACCGTTTCACGGGCGACAATTTTTCCACCAATAGCTGCTTGAATTGCAACTTGAAATTGTTGGCGCGGAATAACTTCAGATAATTTAGCTGCCAATGCTCTTCCTCGATATTCAGCCTTGGATCGATGGACGATACATGAAAACGCATCCACCGATTCACTATTCACGAGCATATCCAGCTTGACCATATCCGATGCATCATAATCATCATACTCATAGTCCATGGAACCATATCCTCGGGTCAAACTCTTGATCCGATCATGAAAATCGATGAGGATTTCATTAAGTGGGATGCGGCAAGTCAGCATGACGCGTGCATCATCCAATGTTTCTGTGTGAACCAGTAATCCCCTTTTTTCCGAGACCAAAGCCATCATGTCTCCGATGTATTCGTTTGGGCAAATGATGAATGCTTTCACCATCGGTTCCTCAATGACTTCGATATGATTGATCGCAGGTAAATGCGCGGGGTTATCAACTTCCTGGGTAGTTCCATCCGTCATCTGCAACCTGTAAACCACACTTGGATAGGTTGCGATGATGTCCATTTCGAATTCACGCCTCAGACGTTCCTGAATGATTTCTAGATGAAGAAGCCCAAGGAATCCGCAGCGAAAGCCAAAGCCCAGGGCAACGGATGTTTCTTGCTGGAAGACAAACGCGGAGTCGTTCAACTGCAGCTTGGCAAGATTCGCTTTGAGATGTTCGTAATCGGCGGTGTTGATGGGATAAATGCCACTGTAGACCATCGGATGAATCTCCTGAAAACCAGGTAATGGTGGAGATGGTTTTTTAGCATCCGTCAGCGTGTCACCCATCTTGATATCCAATGGAGACTTGATGTTAGCGGTAAAATAACCTGTTTCTCCTGCTGTAAGCTCCTTGCGCGGATATGGTTTAGGATTAAAACTTCCCACCTCCTTGATATCGACGTTTTTTCCGGAATGCAGCAATTTGACACTCATACCCGCCTTTAAGGTGCCATTGCAAACACGGACATGTGTCACAACCCCGCGATAGGTGTCATAATATGAGTCAAACAGCAACGCCTGTGCACTTGGAGCCCCCGTTGCCTTTGGCGGTGGAACTCTGGATACGATGGCTTCAAGAATTTCGGAAATACCAATTCCCTTCTTGGCGCTCGCAGTAATGGCATCCTCGCGTGGTATTGCCAGGATATCCTCCAGCTGATTCAAAACTTGCTCAACATTGGCATGAGGCAAATCGATCTTGTTGATCACCGGAATGATAAAAAGATTCTGTTTCATGGCCAGGTGGAGATTGGCCACTGTTTGCGCCTCGACTCCCTGAGCCGCGTCGATGATGAGCAAAGCACCCTCACAGGCGCTCATGCTTCTCGACACTTCGTAAGAAAAATCAACGTGGCCGGGCGTGTCGATGAGATTCAATTCATACTTTTGACCATCCTTGGCTTGGTAATACATTGTCACGGGATGCGCCTTAATGGTGATACCCCGCTCTCTCTCCAAATCCATTGAGTCCAACATCTGAGCCTGCATTTCCCGATCCGAGATCGTCCCCGTTATATTCAACAAACGATCTGACAAGGTGGTCTTGCCATGATCGATATGTGCGATGATGCTAAAATTCCTGATAAATTCCGTTTGCATGCCAATACGTAGCAGCCAGAGATTAAGGGCGTTCGCCCACAAGAAAAGACAAAACACAACTACTTTAGGGGTCAGACTCTACTATTGATACAAATATATCAATAGTAGAGTCTGACCCCTAGTTGTTTCCAAGGCTATTTCCTGCTCTTTTTTTCTGCTTTACGTCGTCTGTCGGCTTCCGCTTGTTTGCGATCGACGTAAGTGGAAACAATCAGCGGGTTATCACGGTTTTTAAAAGCCTCGAGTGCATGATCTTTTGATTCTCGCATGAACCGAATCATGGCGTTGCGGTGTTTTTCGATTTCATTGGAGTATGCAGGATCGTTGATCAAGTTAGTAAGTGCATCGGGATCAGTCTCGTAATTATAGAATTCTTCAGGCGTACCGTGTTCCAGTAATTTCAGTCTTGCCGCAATGCGCTCGTTTCCAACGGCCAATTTCTGCATTGTGCGAAAGGTAAGAGTTCCCCGCGTCGCCGTTTTGAAAACACGTTTTCCATCTGACCACGGATTGAAAATGTAGCCAAACCGCTTGGATTGAACGCTTCGCATGGGGCTTCGATTGCGACCCGAATTTTCGTTATGAAATTTATAGACAAACTCCCGATCCTTCTGCCTTTCTCCCTTAACCGTTGGAAGAAACGAGGCTCCGTCAAATCCCTTCGGATGAGGAAGGCCGGCGATATCAAGCAGAGTAGGTAGCAAATCGACTCCAGAAACCATGTGTCCCTTGTCAACGCTTCCTGGTTTGGCTACTCCCGGCCAAACAATAATCAAAGGTGTTCTTGTGCTGTGATGCCATACGGCTGTTTTGGCAAAAGGCAGTGGCATTCCGTGATCAGATAGAAAAATGATGACGGTTTCATTTCGTTTACCAGAGTCCTCTAACGCCTGCACAACGTTCCCTAAACAATCATCCGCTCTCCTCACGGACGAGTAATAATGTGCCAATTCCAGCCGCACGTCTGGGTGATCGAACAAAAAGCCTGGTATGGGAACTTCAGCTGGAGTGTAAATGCGCGAAGGTATGTGCTCGTCTTCAACGATATTACCTTTTCCACTCATGGCATAAAAAGGTTTATGTGGATCTGAGATATTGATGTTGAGGCAAAATGGTTTGCCCACTTTGTCAGCCTGTTCAATGCCTCGCTTTGTGCAACGATAATAAGAGCTGGGATCTTTCGTATGCTGTTTTTCATCCTCGAGAATGGTCAGGTCCTCATCCCATCCATAAGGCTGGTAGGGTGTCGAATGCGAGACCTTGCCGCGAATAGCAACATAATACCCACCCGCCTTCATGAGGTCCACCATGTGAGGATAATCCGGATTCCTGACCTTATAAAAACCTTCCACTCCCGTGTTGTGAGAATATCGACCCGAGAACAGGACATTGCGACAGGGGTAACAGCTTCCTGTCTGTACGTGAGCGTAATGATAGCGAAGTCCTTGCTGGGCAAGTCTGTCGATTTGAGGTGTAGTATCAGGTAATTGACAGCCAAACACGCCCACGGAATCGCAGCTCATGTCATCGACAGTCACAATGAGAATATTGGGTCTGGATTTCTCCGCACCAATAGAAAAAGGTAGCAAGAAAGCAGAGCAGAGCATTGCCAAAACGTAACTCGGATTCATCACCCTACCATTGCCTCACAATAGAATAAAGTCACTCCAAAAATAGCTCCTAAAAAGTATAATTATTTGGAAAAATAAATGAACAATTCAATGAAGTGTTATGATTTCCGCATACTCATCAGAAAAAAAAGATAGCCTACCGAATTTTCGAATTATACTTTTGCATTATGCCATACTAATTCCATGTATTTAAATTTGAAGAGAAGTTGCTAAAACAAAAATTTCAGTGGAAAGGTAACCTGATCAAAACTCTTGTTTTCATAAATAAGCTTCATTGACCGGATGTTGTGTCTCCTATGAGCTTCAGGTTATGATTGGAAATTTTGGTATTTTGTTTTGAATACGCATCAGCCAGATCAGATATTTTTTCTCCTCGAATGAAAAAAGTACTTAGTTTTTCCGTTTCGTTAGACCAGCTCATAAAGGCATTTATTGTATCATCTGAAAGGTCGAAGGAAGCAGGTTCCAACCCTCTCTGTTTAGTTATGAAACAAATAGATAAGGCAAGCGTTTCCTCTGGAGAAAGTTAAGTAAAAAACCCAATCTGACATCATTCGGTGATAGAAACGACGCTTCCTGCTTCATTTTCCGGGCTAACGCCTGGAATGGCCAAAAGCGATTTCCTATCAGTATCAGTAAAAACCTGATTTTAGAAGTAGGTCCGCACTGCCAGCTGCCAGCTTCCCGTGTTAATATCCGTGTCATTTCCCAAAAGTTCGCCCCAGGCATACTCATATCCAGCCATGAGCTTGAGGTTTTCTCTACTGAGGAAATACTGAAATCCAGCGTAAACCGAATGATAGTTCTGGACATTGAGACGTGCGTTTCTGTCCCCATCACCATCATGCCCATATCGCTGGGTGCGTTGTTCACGTCCCGAGTCCATGTATTGGTAGCGAAATACACCTTCGAGCTTGTCGGTAATTTTATAGGAAGGCAATACATAGAAACCCCATGTATCATGTCCAGCCGGAATAGCTGCAGACCCCTTACTTGCTGCAACTCCCTCACGGTTGGCTCCGTAGATCACATCAGAAATGACTTTAAATGGACCTTTTTCGTAATCGACACCCAAAGCAAATGCGTGCTCATAAGCAGACCCGAAAGTACCTACAGCAGCATCACCCCGCGCACGTTCAAGGCCACCTTCGTTGTTCACATAGTTCCAGTCGAAGTGGAGGGAGAGATCATCTTTTACCGGGTAGGTGAGGTTGTAGGATGCTCCTTTATTGGCGCGAAAGTCAACCCATTCTGGACCATCTTCATGGGCACCATAAACCCAGGCACCAAGCCGGTGCTCAATACCTTTGGTGAAGAATCCCACCTGGGCTCCCCAGGGACGTTGCTGACCGATTTCATTTACGATAGCTGAACGTTCGACCGTTTTGATGTATCTCGACGATTGAATGTCTTCACGGGTAATGTCCTGCTTATCTTTACCGATAATCAAATAATAATCATCGCTGGGTTTCCATTGGATGTTGAACGTTTGGAAATTGTTTATAAAAGAACCCTCGTCGCTAAGGGCTGTTCTGGAACCATGCCCATCCGAAATGTTTGCGTCGAAACCGAAGGAAAGATTGTGAGCAAAATCGAAGTCCATTTGGATTCGCGCCCGGCGGTGGTGGTAGACATCGTATTCATTGTCTTTGACACCACCGATATCCTCGTCCTGGCTGATGTATTGACCATGATACCGACCTTTCAACTTAACATCTCTGATGAAGCCGCTATCGCTCTTATACAAAGTGTTTTTGTCGAATATATTCCACGGTTCAGGTGTCACAGTCGGACTCTCATCAACGACTTCCACCTTGTCTTCCCCTGCATTCGCAAGGCATGCGCTGAACATACCCGCGCAAAGGAGTGTCACGATACTTTTATTGGTCCCTAATTGTTTCATTTTCTGTTTGCTTGATTTTGTTTTAAGGGTTGTCGATTGGTTTCCCATTCAACGGCGATGAGTTTAAAGGTTAGTTGGACTCCTGCAATGGTGTTTGTTACAAAATGGTGACGTTTCGTTACATTTGTACGATTTCCGTGCGGCCATCAGGCCGCGATCGATACTCGCAGTTCCTAGTTTCCACGGCGGGTGCATAGCCTCTTTTCTACGGTCCTCTGTCCCTCCGCAAACGCGTTTCCCTCCCGCGAAGTTGGAAACAATTCGCTCTCCGGCATCCCCAACATGTGAAGGTGCCTTGCAACGAACCTTCCGATTCGTCGGGACTACTCGGTGATCGACCAATTGACGGCGTGTGGGGTGATGGAAGCCTCGGCATTGTATGAGTCTCTCCTCACCGATATCGACACCGGTGGCCCGAAAGCTGTGTTTGGCGGGAAGGACGACATCGTTGATGGGATTTTGGAGCTCTGGAGACGGTGTGTGGAGAACTGAGGAAGGCTGAATAGGGACGAAGCGCGATGCAAGCCACCTCTGTGACACAAGCCTCGGCAAATTCTTCCTTTACAAGTGGTCCTGTCTTCACGGTCCATTTCTGCGGAATGGTAAGAATGTAGGCCATTAGCCTGAGTGACCGCCGCTTGGAAAATTGGGCCACAATGAGTTAGGGGTTTTGATTTGCTGGATATCTTCCTTCCGTTTCGGCATGCCGTTACTTCGGGCTTAAGGCTTCTACCGGCTAGGCCAATAGAATGTCTAAGATCCTTCTGGATTTGTGTCGACAAGCCAAGGGACTGATCTAAGCCGGCAAGACCTCAGCTGATGTAGGTGCCTTGTTGGACATCAAGCCCGGGACCGCTCGCGAGTGGAAACGGCGCTACATGTGGGATGGCCCCGAAGGTCAGGATCGGCCTTGTAACGACGACATGGACACTGACCAAGTGCCAGCAGAATACGAACAAGTCATGAGTCTGGATGTCATGGACACGTTGGACTGGATTCGTCGCATGCCGATGCCTCGTCGTATTGATGCCATCCTGAAGCGCGAACGAGTCTTGGAGCTATTGTCCAAGCGAGCTGAGAGGGTCATTGGTGACTTGGCTCGATCACATGGACAACAGAGCAAGGTGATCCAGGTCAACTCTGTAATCCAAATTTTGAGTTCAGGTGAAAGCTCTTGTTGCGGTGTGACTTGATGAACAACTAGGCTGGTTGGCGAATCAGGAAGGACGAAACCTTATGTATTACAGGTCTGTAGACGGATCCCTTTCTCGTTTGTCACAAACAATACCTTTTGGGTAGGATACAATGGTGAGGGAATTGAGGGCCTAGACCTAATAGGCCCGGCCCAGAGCCATAAATTCCTGCATTTGTGAGGACACCAAGTGGCCCCAAGATCGATTCACTTTTCCTAGAAACTTGAATGCTTAAAACCCATAACATGTTGTTATTGTTATGGTACCGGCGGAGGGGCTCGAACCCACACTCCCTTGCGAGAACCAGATTTTGAGTCTAGCGCGTCTGCCAATTCCGCCACGCCGGCATGTCGTTGCAGGGGAAAAAATCTAAAACGAATCCATCATGCTGGCAAGCACTAGTTTAACGTTTTGACCTCCTCCACGAAGCTCGAAAAAATTCAAACTTGGCTGATTGTCTCATTTCCATCATAGTTTTCTTATCCCATGAAAAAGAAAGGTTTTACACTGATCGAGCTTCTGGTGGTGATCGCCATCATTGCTATTTTGGCAGGCATGTTATTACCCGCGCTTAGTCGTGCGAAATCGAAGGCCAAGACCATCAAGTGTGTCAATAATCTGCGTCAGGTGGCACTGGCGACCATTCTTTATGCAGATGATCATGAAGACAAGGTCATCCAGGTTCTGGGGCCAAGTCAGCCTTACTGGTTTCACGCGATTGCCCCTTACATGGGAGACAGTTCCTACGCCGATGATCCGCAACAGAAGTATAATGGATCCATGCAGACGATTATTTGTCCTTCAGTTAAAAACCGCTCAAAAAAAGATGGCCCTGGAGACAGTAAAACCAATTGGAGTTTCTGGTGGGGCGGGTTTGCTAAAAGCAAGGCAGAGGGCAGCTATACTATCAACTCATGGATGCAGTGGCCCATGGGAAGTTTTTACGAGCCAAAAACGACTGAGGAACGTAATCGCTACTGGGGCATGTATCTCAACAGTAGCGCAAATGTGCCCTTGTATGGTGATGGCAATTGGGTAGACGCCTGGCCACGATCCGAAAACACGCCTCCTCCGAACTACGAAGGCGGGGATAATACTCAGGGCATGCGCCGATTTTTCGTCGACCGGCACACTCAGGGAGTCAATCTTGCTTATACTGACGGCCATGTTGGTTATGTTCGCCTGAAAGAACTTTGGGTTCAAAACTGGCACCGGGGTTACCAACAGCGAACGAATGTAAAAATGCCTATCGCTCGTTAGTGCACGGCAAAACGATCGTATCAATGGTTTTCAGTTAACGGATCTCCTCGCGTTTGCGCTAAAGATCATTGATCGATCAATGATTCTGTATCATCGCATCGCTGAATCAGTGCTGACTTTCAAAGTGACCCGGTTTTTCTCCAGGGCTTTCCATGCATCATCGGTGTTCTCAAACCAACCCTTGAAGACATCATTCACTGAGAGCATGATAGTGGGCCGCGTGCCAACGATTCGAATCCGGCGACCTGCTTTCATGAGACGAATATCTATTTCATGTTCCGACAATAACTTCATATCCAATAAATAATATTGGAAGGGGTGGGTCAAATGTTGTCCGTGGTTGATTCTTTCAAAAAGACGAGAGTGACAACAGAAACCGACCATAAAAACCAAATTTCTTATCTTCAATTGAAATCTGACAGCCATCCCTGAGATCGCATCCAATCAGCGCAACGATGATCCCAGGTGGTGACGGGTGATTTTGTCTTTCGCAAACCATATCCATGACCTCCTTGAGCATAAATATGCAACTCCGAAGCCACTCCCTTATTTTTCAGAGCATGCATGAGGAAAAGGCAACCCTCTACAGGAACTCGATCATCGAATGCATGCGCCATGAAAGTAGCCGGTGACTTTTCATGGATTTGTATATGATCTGGAAGCCCGTTTTTGTTTTTATTCACTAAACCGGCGGGGTAGATGAGGATGTTGAAATCGGGCAGATGTGATGCCTGATCCACGGCATCCCGTTGCGCATATTGACGTACGTCAATATAGGCGGTCAGTGCTGCGGTTTCTCCACCAGCTGAAAATCCCAGAATACCGATTCGTTCCGGGTCAATATTCAAATACTCAGCCTGATATCGTACCGCACTGACAGCCCGCTGCGCATCTTGCACAGCTGAGATCCATCTGCGTCCTTCGCGCTCACGTGATGGCACCCTGTATTTCAAAACAAAGGCAGTGACCCCAAGGTCATTCAGCCATCCTGCCACCTCCGTGCCTTCGAGATCCCAAGCAAGAATGTAGTGTCCACCGCCAGGGCAAATCACAACGGAAGTGCCGTTTGATTTGTCTTGATCCGGACGATGCACCGTGAGGGTGGGGTTGGAGACATTGCCCAATCGAATGACTCTTCGATCAGCTACTAAATCACTGTCCGGCTTTGTGGTATCGATTTCGCCCCCAAGTTCCATGTTCGGTGCGGGAGGCGTTGTTTTCCAAAGCCGTATGACCTCAAGGTCTTGCTCGCGGGTTTCAGCAGAACGAAGGATAGTAGAGGCTGCGAATGAGAAAAAAACAAGAACGACAATTATTAGAGAGTACTTTGATTTCACAGGGCGTTTCATAAAACAATGAACGGGGTCTTTTCGACAAGTGATTTACACCCCCTATGATCTACCATAAGGGTTCTTAATTGAAAGTCTCAAAACACTCGTATGTAATTGAATTATTCATAATTTTTACTTATGTTAAGAATAAGCTAAGTTTATGATAAAGGTTATCCAAATTTCTGCTTCCATGGGCAAACGAATCGAGTTCCATTGAAATCCCGATAAACAAAAAATTATTTAAATCACTTAAGTTGTGTGATTTACGGGGTTTAAAACGGAAATTTTACGTTCAAATCCAGTAGCTTTCCTTGCGGTCGTTCAGATTCCAAACGTTAATTAATATGGTTTTTTCTTTGCGATTTAAATCTAGAACACATGGATCCAAGACGATCACGCAATCTGATACACGCCAAATCTTCCATAAAAATGATCACGAAATTCAAACTACCAACCGGAGATTTTTGAATTCAATATAATTTAAAAAAGTATGAAAATACCTAGCTTTAATTGGATTCCTTATGTGTGAAAAACCCCAACAATCAGCATTGTAAGATGCCTGAATTATTGGATGAAAGAACATGTTTTATCATGTAAGACTTTCTCAACTACAGTAATGAATCCATCTCAAAAAGGAGGACGACTCGGTGACAAACAAAGTCCTATCAAACGCTTGAAATTATCTCCTGAAAGTAACCAATGGTCTTATCGCTGTGTGATCGTCTCAAGTTGAATTTCATCGTTTTTTGAGGATCAGACCGGATTGAGATGAAACAATTCTCGATCGAATTTCTTCCAATAGAGTAACGATTCATTTACCTTCATTATCTCCGGTATGCCTTTAATTCTGGCATCGTAAGTCAGCTAAAATAATTTGTTTCTCCGCTGGAATTATCTAGTGTCTGCGCCGACAGCTGCATGTTTCTATAACCTTAAAAGTAGTTGTGCTTACTTATGTTAAACTTTGATTTTCCAAAGTGATTGTCTGAAACGTCGGGAGATACATTTATTCGTTCAACAGAATTGAGTTCAGATATTAATCACATGACTGTTTAGTCAAAACCTTAATCGAGATTTCAAAAATTAAGGGTTATACGGCAAACAAGAATATGACATCCAAAATCAAAAAACCATCTCGAAGGATTCCATTTATTCATACGAGAAAGTAATGGGTATAATGAACCACTATTTGGCGTGATACTGATAACCTACAGGCGATCAGAACTTGCCTGCGCTGCTCGTTAAAGGATCAATGGCATCCTACTAACTGATCTTAGCACGATGGGTCAAAAATCAAATTGCAGCTGATTTGTCATTTCAGAGGATCAAAAAGTATCTACTTCTACTGATGCAGAATAATACCATGCGGTTTATGTGCTCATACCCTCAGGACAACAGGTACGATCAAAATTTCCAGAGAAAGTGTGTTCCACGTAGAACAATGTTTCGAGAAGGTGTTAGGATGAATGGCGCGATGCTTGTTTCATGTGAACCATGAGAAGAGAGATGTCAGCAGGAGAAATGCCTGAAATTCTCGAGGCTTGGCCTAGTGTGCTTGGTTGAATTTCACCAAATTTTTGCCGTGCTTCGTTACGCAGTCCCGCGATCCGATCGTAGTTTATCCACTGAGGAATTCGTTTTTCCTCCATGGATTTGAATTTCTGAATCTCCAATTCCTGGCGCTCTATATATCCTTGATACTTAATGATGATTTCCACTTGCTGTTGAATATCGGTAGACAACAAACGATTAGGTTCTGGGATATCCAAATAACCGATTTCAGGCCGTTTGAGTATCTGGCTGTATAAAACACCTTCTTTACGAGTTGATCTGAGTCTTTTAACCTCACTTTGAATCAAATCTTCTTTTTCCTTAAAACGTTTAAAGTTCCTCCCGGGTAGCAAACCCAAATCATGACCAAGTCTGCTTAGGCGTTGATCCGCATTATCCTGCCTCAAAAGCAAACGGTACTCCGCTCTTGAAGTGAACATTCGATATGGTTCGCTGGTTCCTTTAGTGACCAGGTCATCTATCAGGACACCAATGTAGGCCTCGCTCCTCTTCAGTACGATTGGCTCGTTTCTCTGGACTTTTCTCGCAGCGTTAATGCCTGCAACCAGTCCTTGAGCCCCTGCTTCTTCATAACCCGATGTACCGTTAATCTGCCCTGCCAGAAACAATCCATCGCAAGATTTCGTTTCAAGTGAAGCGCAAAGTTGCGTCGGATCCACAAAATCATACTCTACCGCATAGGCTGGTCTCAATATTTCTGCACTTTCCAAACCTTGAATGGATTGAATCAATTCGACTTGCACCTCGAAAGGCAAACTGGTCGAAAAACCATTAATGTAGTATTCATCCGTTGCAATTCCTTCTGGTTCCAAAAACACCTGATGGGTTTCCTTATCTTCGAACCTGACTATCTTATCCTCAATAGAAGGACAATATCTAGGACCCGTTCCCTCTATGATTCCCGAATACATCGGAGACATATGAAGGTTTTTTCTTATGATTTCTCCCGTTTTTTTTGTTGTCTGGGTGATTTGGCATTTCAACTGGCCTCCTATTTTATCCAAAATCGAACCCGGTGGATACTTTCCCTCAGAATGTCCTATATCCGATGATTGGATTCCAGAATGTTCCACGTGGAACAAATCGTCTTTCCAATAACTGAAATAAGGTACGGGTTCATCTCCCGCTTGTGTTTCTGTCTTGCTGAAATCAATGGACTTTTTAAGAATACGGGGGGGTGTTCCTGTTTTTAGCCGTCCTAATTTGAGGCCTATTTCTTTTAAGGATTCTGATAGCCCCATGGCAGCTGATTCACCGGCTCGGCCTCCTGAAGACTGAGATTTTCCAATGTGCATTAAGCCTCTCAGAAAAGTGCCTGTAGTGATGATGACCGTCTTTCCGAGATACTGGACTCCAAACTGGGTTTCGACACCGGTGACTTTTTGGTCTTCGATCAGGAGTTTGCCCGCTTGTCCTTGTTGAAGGAAGAGGTTCGGTTCTCGTTCGCATACCCATTTCAAACGAAATTGGTAAGCTTTTTTGTCGCATTGTGCTCTGGGTGCCCATACAGAAGGTCCTTTTTTGGTGTTCAGCATCCTGAATTGGAGACCTGTCATGTCGGTGGCCTTACCCATTTCTCCTCCCATCGCATCGATTTCCCTTGCGAGATGCCCTTTGGCAAGACCTCCTATGGCCGGGTTGCAGGACATCTGGCCGATGGTGTCCACATTGATGGATAGCATCAATGTTTGGCAGCCCATTCTGGCAGACGCCAGGGCGGCTTCAACACCGGCATGACCTCCACCAATAACAATAACATCAAAATGACGTGGATATTTGAACATGGAAATGGGATTTTGGTTTAAAGATACTTTTGTTCAACCCTTGAATGAGAAGCGTGTGTTGGAAGGAGAATTACCCCCCTCTTTTTGTACTCCTCGAGATGGGTTCGCAGCCAGGTGCTGGCAGATTTTAAATATGTCTTCCTGCACTTGTCGATCGCCCAGGGCTTGATCCAGAGCTTCCACAGTATATTTGGTTCCAGCATTTTCGATGAGATGATCCAGGATTTCGACCTGCAGATGAATGACCTCTCCTGCAGCCTTTTTCCCAGCCTCAACTCCTGGCTGGTGGTAGGCATTGATATGGATCATTGATGCATAAAGCCCTACTGCGCGCTCGTATAGTGCGATCAGGATGCCTATTGTCCTTGGATTGACTTTATCGATTGTAATGGTAATGGAATCCCTCTTGTTATCGTAAAGCGCCTTTCTAGTGCCCAGGAAAAATCCATTCAAATAGTCTCCGCTGGTGACACCGCGTTCCACCTCCATTGAAGATCCATGCCTATCTTGAAGCACCTCGATGAACGTTGCAAAGAAATCGTTCCGTCCATCTCGCAATTGTTGAATATAGGCGTGTTGATCCGTCGATCCCTTGTTTCCATACACAGCAATTCCCTGTTCAACCAAGTTGCCTTCCAGATCCTTCGCTTTGCCCAGTGATTCCATAACAAGTTGTTGGAGATATCTAGAAAAGGGTTGCAATCGGTCCTTGTAGGGGAGAACGACCATGGCTTTCTCACCTTTACCGGATCCACAATGATGCCACATCATGGCAAGTAAAGCTGCCGGATTCGAATTGATATTTATTGATCTCGTGGCTTCATCGCAGTCTTTGGCTCCCTCCAGCATGGCCTGAATATCGATGCCTTGTAATGCAGCAGGAAGCAATCCTACAGCGGATAGTTCACTTGTTCGACCTCCTATCCAATCCCACATGGGAAAGATTTCCAGCCAAGCTTCTTCTTTGGCGATTTTGTCCAATTGGCTTCCTTCGCTGGTGATTGCGACCACGTGCTTGGAAAAATCAACACCAGCCTTTTGGTAGGCTTGTTTGGCTTCCAACATGCCATTTCTTGTTTCCTTCGTACCACCGGATTTCGAAATAACGATGCTCAGAGTTTTACCCAACGACTCACCTACATGCCCCAGGACTTGATCCATGCCATCTGGATCCGTGTTGTCAAAGAAGAAAGGCTTTATCGGATCCAGACCTGGTTTTTCGAGGGAAGTAGACACAAATTGTGGTCCCAAAGCTGAACCACCAATTCCTATTATCAGGATCTTTTCAAACTTTCCATGCACACCACTGACATCTCCTGAATGGACCTTTTGAACAAATTGGTTGATTTGATCCAATGTCTCATCGATGACTGTCTTTAATTCCTTAGAAGGGGCCAAATCAGAATTTCTAAGCCAATAATGCCCTACCATGCGATTTTCATCAGGATTCACAATCTCCCCATCCTCAAGCTGTTGCATTAATTTTAAAGCACCAAGTGCTCTCTCCCGTAATATCTCAAAATCCTCGTCTTCAAAGTCCACTTTACTGATATCCAAAGCCAGATTGATCTTGTCGAACTGGAGCATGTAGCGCTGAAAACGCATCCAGGATTCATTTGCAATAGTCATAAGTATAAGTAATAGTAAAAATTAGGCTCAATAATCAAAAAATTTTAAGTTTCAGGTTTGTCACTTGGAGTCATTCACTTCGTTTGGCTAGAATCGCTGCCGTATAAAACAATCTCATATCTCACTTTGAGCTTTGCGTCAAAGTTGTTAGTCTACGCTTACAGATCACATGGCTAAAGTTTTACTTCAAAATGTGTCCAAGTTTTATACTGGATCCAAAAAGTCAAAAATTACCGCTGTCTCTAATTTGACCCTCGAGATCAACCACGGCGAGTTCATGGTATTGGTGGGACCTTCTGGTTGTGGCAAGACGACAACGCTAAGAATGATTGCAGGTCTGGAGGAGATTGATGGCGGTTCCATTCATATGGATGACACCAAGGTCAATGACCTTGAGCCGAAAGATCGGGATGTCGCGATGGTCTTCCAGAACTACGCGCTGTATCCTCACATGAGTGTCCTGGAAAATATATCACTGGGTTTGAAACTCAGAAAATTTCCCAAACCTGAAATTGCGCAACGTGTGGAAGAAGCTTCTGCCATGCTCGGCATTCAGGATCTACTGAACAGGATGCCCGACCAACTTTCCGGAGGGCAACGGCAGAGGGTGGCCGTTGGGCGTGCCCTTGTTCGCAGACCAAAGGTTTTTCTTTTTGATGAACCGCTGTCCAACTTAGATGCCCGAATGCGACTTCAGATGCGAATGGAGTTGACCGAACTTCATCGCAAATTGGGTTCAACGATGATCTACGTGACTCATGATCAGGCTGAGGCAATGACGATGGGTGATCGGATCATGGTGATGAATAATGGCTCGCTGCAACAAGTCGCGTGCCCCCTCACTATCTATCAGAAACCGGTCAATCAATTTGTCGCCAGTTTCATAGGATCACCTCCTATGAACCTTTTGAAACTGCATTCTGTTAAAGTCACAGACCGAGCTCACTTGCCTGGTATTGATTCCGTTGGAATATTGAGATTACCTGAAAAGGTTGATTTCGGCGAAAATGCCCATCAGGTCATTGGGTTTCGCCCTGAACAGGGTCATCTCCTGGAAGAAGATGAATTACCCAGTAATGATTCCAGTGAAACCCTTTTATTAAGAGGTAGCATTCAGTGGTTGGAACCTACCGGAGCAGATCTTTTTGTGCATATACTAGCAGGACCTCATAAGATCATCATCCGCGAAACAAGTGAAATGCAGTGGAAAGTGGGTCAGCAGGTCACTATAAAAGTGCCAGAAAAAGAGCTACTGTTTTTCTAATAGTAGGGTCAGTCCCTACTATTCAATCCTAAAATTATCTATAGTTGGGACTGACCCTATACTAGATGGGTATTGATGTGCGGGAAACAATTAGTCTATGGTGATGAAATATTATGACGTTGACGGAAAAAATTCTGGCACGAGCCTCAGGGAAGGCTCAAGTCAAAGCAGGTGATAATGTTTGGGTCAAGGCAGATACCCTGATGACCCATGATGTATGCGGACCCGGTACAATCGGTGTTTTCAAGCGTGAGTTTGGAGAAACAGCGAAAGTATGGGACAAGGAACGTATTGTCATTATTCCTGACCACTACATCTTTACTGCAGATTCTCGATCCAATCGGAACGTTGATATTCTTCGAGATTTCGTGAAGGAGCAGGACATTACCTACTTCTATGACGTGATCGATGACCCTGATGGAAAGTGGGCCTTTAACCCGGCGCAGGGCTTGCTCAAGAAGCAATATGGTTCGAATTACGCGGGTGTTTGCCACACTGCGCTTGCGCATCGTGGTCATACACGCCCCGGTGAAGTTTTATTTGGCACGGACTCGCATACTTGCATGGCCGGAGCGTTCAACCAGTTTGCAACAGGCATCGGTAATACCGATGCTGGTTTCGTCATGGGGACTGGAAAACTTCTGATCAAAGTGCCTGAAACAATGCATTTCCGCCTGGAAGGTGAGATCCAGCCAGGCGTGATGGCAAAGGACATTATCCTACATGTGATTGGTGAGATCGGTTTTGATGGGGCCACCTATCGAGCGATGCAATTTGATGGACAGGGAGCTTCCAGTCTGACAATTGATGATCGAATGACCATTGCCAACATGGCTATTGAAGCAGGAGGCAAGAACGGAATTTTTGAATTTGACGAAAAAACCAAAGCTTACGTGGACCACCGATGTGCTCTTAACGGAACTCGCTCATCTTACGAGCCTGTCGAGCGTGATACCAACGAAACGTTTTTTTCCGATTTGACTGTGGATCTGAGCAAATTGGAACCGACCGTCGCTTGCCATCCGGATCCCGGTAATCGCAAGTTGGCGAAAGAGATGAGTGATCTAGCCTTGGATCGCGCCTACATTGGTTCATGCACAGGCGGCAAAACAAGTGATTTCCTTGCCTTCGCCCACATTATCAAAGGTAAATCGGTGAAAATCGATACGTTTGGCGTGCCTGCGACTCCTGAAATTGTAGACGACCTAAAAACCACCGAGTGGAATGGAAACAGTGTCTGGAATATTTTGACGGAAGCTGGTGTGCAGATGACGGAGAACGCCGGTTGTTCGGCTTGTCTTGGCGGACCTGTAGATACTTTTGGGCGAATGAATAAACCCATGAAGTGCATCAGTGCCACCAACCGCAATTTCCCTGGTCGTATGGGGCACAAGGAATCTCAGGTTTTTCTGGCTTCACCCGCTACAGTTGCAGCGAGTGCATTGACGGGTAAAGTCACCGATCCCAGAGAATTCTGGGGTTGATCGGGTCTCTGCTCTCGTCTGAAACGCCTGTAATGGTTGATGCGACAATCTGACACAACTGAAGGGAGAGCACGTCGATCTCAAAAAGACCGCGCACCCGATACAAACGAAAAAATGGTTGCTCAACATGAGAACAGCGGTGCTGCTGGCTCCAACACCAAGTTAAGGATCTTTATCCTGCCGAATCTTATGACGGCAGGTAACCTGTTCTGTGGGTTTCTTGCGTTGACGAACATTGTTCAGGCCGATCCCACGCGTGAGGATTTTAATAATATCATTCTCAAGGCTCTCTTGCTGATTCTTTTAGCTTGTTTGTTTGACCTGTTGGATGGCCGGGTAGCTCGCATGGGAGGCCTGGAAAGCCCCTTTGGACGTGAGTTTGACTCACTGGCGGACATTGTCTCCTTTGGAGTGGCTCCGGCATTTTTGGTACACCGCATCGTATTGAAAGATGTTTTCATTCAGCATCAGGAGATCGGTTGGTTCATAGCCTCGGTATACTTAATATGCGGTGCATTGCGACTGGCCCGTTTCAATGTCATGGCTGCAGAGCCGGATTCTGGGTCCAATAACGAATTTCTGGGTTTTCCCATTCCTGCGGCGGCGGGCCTGGTGGCATCCTTAACGCTTTTTTTAATGTGGTGGGAAGACAAGGGGTTTTCGACTGGTCAATGGAGGTATGTTTTGCCTGTCTTATTGGTCTTCCTATCAGCAATGATGATCAGTGAGGTGCGATATCCTTCTTTCAAAGGCGTTGGATTTCGAACGCGCGGGCGTTTTTTAACAATCGTAGGGGCTATTCTGTTTATTGGGCTTATTTTCATACTGCAGAACAAGATCCTGCCTATCATTCTTCCAGTCATCTTTACTGCATACTTGATCTATGGTTTTGTCAGGCTTCGGCTACCGCGTAACCGTCTGCGTGAGATAGAAGAGGAAGAAGATCTGGAGTTGTGATGCGTTCTGGCAGCTGTAAATCCGATTAACTTTGACAATAATCTATTAGGTGATTAAGAGATTGGTATCGTCTTTGCTATACCAAGAATATCATGGAGGCCATTTTGAAGTTAAGAAATTTATTTGGAAAGTCATTCTCAAGCGCCTGTTTAGCGTTGTTGACTGTTGGAGCCCTCAATACGAAAGCCCAGTCCGTGGGTGTTGGATTTCACCTGGTGGATCTACCGCAGGGTAATTCAATGGTTTCCAATCCCTTTCAATCCGGAAGCAATTTGGTCTCTGATTTATTCACAGAAGCCCCTGACGGCTTCAGTGTCTCCAAACTAGTTGATGGCGTATGGATTGCGAATACATGGTCGGCAGTTTCAAACACTTGGTCAAATCCTTTGATGAGCCTTACCCCCGGAGAGGGAGCGCGAGTTGATTCTCCTGCGGCTTACCAGTGGTTTACTTTTGGCAAGCCGCTTGTTGGTTCACTGAACAATTTTGTCCCACAAGGCGAATCTGCTCGGGGAAGCCGTTTGGCGGCGGGCGGTCTTATTTCCACTGACCTTGGTTTTAATCCATCTTCCGGAACCACGGTAGGCGGTATTAACCTGGATGGCACTGTCGAGAATCCTGCTATTTTCGTCGATGGATTATGGTTGCCTGCAGAGCCGATTATCAGCGTAGGTCAGGCAGTGATCATCAATAGCCCTGAAGCTGTCGATTGGGAGCAGAATTTTGCAGTGGAAGGCATCGAAAACCCGCTCAGCTTCGCACAACAACCCGGAGACATTGCATTAGTGGAGGGTGGCGCTCTGACTCTCTCAGCTGAGGCTATTGGTGCCGAAAACATCACCTATCAATGGCAATTGAATGGTAATGATATTCTTGGCGCCACCGGATCGGTATTGACCATAGACGCGGTGAGTTTGGCAGATGCAGGTCAGTTTGCCGTTCTTGCTTCAACGACCGATGCTTCACTCCGCAGTTCATTTGCGAATGTTTCTGTCGACCCTGTTGTGGTGGAACCCACTGAAGGACCGTCTCTCTCTGTGGCGCTCAATGAAGACGGACGCAGAGTTAATTTTGTGGTTACCGGCAACATAGGTGAAGTTTACACTATCGAAGCGACGGATGATTTCGAAAATTGGTCAAGACGAGCATCGGATTTGGTCAACGAGACGGGCGTTGTCACCCATACTGAGCGAGTAGCGCCAAGGCGTCATCGGATATTTCGAGCCGTTATACAAAATTAGCTATTCCTGACCAAATTATCTTTTTTAAACACTTCTGGCGTCCACGTGCTGTGGACGCCAGTTTGTTTTTTGAGTTGATTCGAGAAACAAGCTCACTTGTCTTTGTGAATTTATGATGTAACTTCCGACCGGTATCCCTTGTCAGACCTGCTAAATTGAGGACGTATTAAAAAATGGTATTATCATTCAGGAATAAACCAAATCGCTGGATCTTTCTGGCAGCCACCGTGTGTTGCTCCGTGTTGGTAGCCTGCAAGTCTTCCTATTACAAGAAGAAGACTGATAAAGACGTGTATTCAATCATTGAGCAGATTGAGACCGATCTTTTCGGCCAGAGTTCCGAGTTCAGTGTTGATACGCGTTATTCAGAACGCTTACCTGAAGACATATCCTCTCAAGAAATTATCGATGATCGAAATTTCAAAGAGGAAAAATACATCGACATCAATACATCCATTGATCTTGCTATCCAAAGCAGCCGAGAATACCAGAATCAGAAAGAATCTCTCTATCTTACAGCCCTCAGCTTGAGTGAAACTGAGTTTGTTTTCAGTCCCAATTTTCTTGCACGATCCACTGCTTCCGGCGACCGAGGCAGCAATGGTGAACGCAGCGGTGGCGTCAATTCCCGTTTGAGCGTTAATCAGGCCCTCCGCACGGGTGGAAATATTGGTGCATCATTTGCCAACGACCTCCTGAAATTTTATACTGGAAATCCAAGACGCTCTGCTGTCAGCACCATCTCGGTTAATTTGTTTCAACCACTGCTGCGTGGCGCAGGCAGACGTGTTGCTGCTGAAAATTTGAAGCAGGCTGAGCGCAATGTGGCCTATGCCATTCGCGATTTCAGTCATTTTCAGAACGAATTCGCAGTCGGCACAGTGCTTGATTACTTTCGGCTACTTCAAAACAAAGATATCATTCGCAACCGGTATCTTGATTATCAAAGCAGGACGAATCAAACGGTCCGTTTGAATCGTCGTCTGGATGCTGGGTTGGAGACCAGTGTTTACATTGGTCAGGCGCAACAATCAGAACTATCAACCAGAAACGCTTACATCAATGTCATAGCGAACTATCAAACCACGTTGGATCGATTCAAAATCAATCTGGGCTTGCCGCTTGGCGTCGATCTCAATTTGGATGACAGTGCACTTGAATCCTTGTCTCGGGAGGGACTTCCATTGCTTGACATAGACCCCGAATACGCTTTTGAGCTAGCATTGGAATATTCGTGGCCATTGATGAACGACATCGATCGCTTTGAGGACTCCAAGCGTAAGGTATACGTGGCCGCCAATCGCCTCAAAACTGGCATTGATTTTTTTGCTGACGCATCCTTGTCCTCGGATCGGCCAACAGACTACACCCGCTTCGATCCAGATGACATTCGGGCGGGTATGGGCGTTGAATTAGACCTCCCGATCAACCGGTTTCGGGAGCGCAACCAATATCGCTCTACGATCATCAGTTTTGAGGCAGCTCTTCGGCGTCTCAGCTTGGCACTTGACAACAAGCGGAATCAAATTCGTCTTGGACTACGAAATCTCAAGCAGTTTGAGCAGAATTATCAGATCCAAAAACTTGCCGTTCAGCTGGCTGGTGAACGAGTCACAGGCGCTGACCTGAATTATCAGGCAGGAAGGGCTACCCTTCGTGATATCCAGGATGCTCAGGACGATCTGGTGGCGGCACGCAACTCCCTGATCACTTTGGTTGTCGATTATCTGGAAGCTCGCATGTCTCTGTTGCTGGACATAGGTGTCCTGAGAACTAAAGGGAATGCTTTTTGGATTGATCAAGCTGCGATCATTGTTGATTTGAACATGAGGCAGTTGAAATCAGAAGATCCTCCCATTGACGCTGAAGAAGACAGTAACAATCCTGGTCTGCCAACGCCCGAAGAACTTTTCAACAAGTAGCATTTTAAATTAACATTAGATCCTTATGAGTCAGAATGCAAAATCTGCAGATAAATCAAGCCCTGCAAAACCCAAACTAATTTTGGGTGTCATTACCGCTGCTTTGATTGTGCTTTGGTTTTTGTCAAGCTTGGGTGGTGGCGGCGGCGCATCAGAGTCTTTTTATGTCGTGAAAAGAGGGGACTTCCTCGTATCTGTTAATGCGGGGGGGACCTTGGAAGCTGTCAATCAGGAAGTCATACGCAATGAAGTAGATGGTAACTCTCGTGTGATTTACATCATACCTGAAGGCACTGTGGTCAAGGAGGGAGAACTGCTCGTTGAACTTGATTCGGCAGAAGCAGAAGAACAATTGAACCAGCAAAAGTTGAGCTACGAAAAGGCAGTGCAGGAAGTTGAAGCTGCCAAGGCCAACTTGCAAATCGAGCAAAGTCAGGTTCAAAGTCAGATCGACGCAGCTATCTTGTCTACGAATTTTGCTTATATTGATTACAAAAAATTTGTTGAAGGTGACAAACTGCAGCAATTACGCAATGCAGAGATTTCGATTCAAACCACTGAAGAAAGTTTGAAAATCGCCCAAGATCGTCTTTTTTGGTCTCAGCGATTGTTCAAGGAAGGATTCGAAACAAAAACCAAGTTGGAGCAGGATCAATTGTCTGTTACCAACTCACTCCTCAGCCTCGAGCAGTCAAGGACTGAATTGACGATGCTTCAAAATTATGATCTTCCCAAACTCGAAGAACAATACGTTTCCGATTTGATTGAGGCATCCAACCAACTAAGTCGTGTGATCCTGCAATCAACCAACAGCCTCAATAAGGCCATTTCTGATTTGATCACTCAAAGTAACTCACTGATCTTGAATAAAGAGAGGTTGGACAAGGAAACAGAGCAGCTAGACAAGTCCAAAATTTATGCTCCAATCGGTGGCATGGTGGTTTATGCAAAATCAAGGAGCCGCTTCAGTTCAGAGTCTATGATTGAAGAGGGGGCCACTGTCCGCAAACGCCAGGATCTAATCACACTGCCCGATACCTCTCAAATGAAAGTCGACATCAAGGTACATGAATCGCAGGTAAACAAGGTCAAAAAGGGTCAAACAGCATTCGTCGTTCTTGACTCCATGCCTGATGAGCGATTCAAGGGCATTGTCAGTAAAGTCGCACCTCTTCCAGATTCAGCGTCATTCTTCAGCGACCCCAACTTAAAGGAATACAGGACCGAAATACTGGTTACTGATCCATTGCCGGATCTTAAACCAGGGGTGTCGGCGCGGGCAGAAATTGTGATCACTAACATTGCCAATACCCTAAAGGTACCCATCCAATCTGTAACCACTGTGAATAGCCAGCAAGTGGTTTACAAGTCCTCCATGGGAGATCCAGAACGTACTCCCGTCCAGGTGGGGCTGTTCAATACGAAATTCATTCAGATCCTCAAGGGAGTTGGAGAAGATGATCGAATCCTGCTGGCACCTCCATTGAAGATGGAAGAGGTAGACCTGGCTGGTGAAATTTTTGATGATGGGGAAAAAATGAGTGATTCTGATCTTAAACCTGATAGCAAGGCGTTGGAAAAACTCAAACCCAAAGCAGGTGAGCGCGGTGGTCGTCCTCAAATGCAGGGAGGTCCTGCCGGCCAGAGAGGTCAAGGTAAGCAAGGTGGTCAGGGCGGTGGTAGTTTTAATCGTGAAGCGATGATGAAACGATTCGATACTAACGGTGATGGCAAAGTAAGTGATGAAGAGCGCGCGGCAGCCATCAAACAGTTCCAGAAATCGCAGGGCGGCGGTGGTGCACCCGGTGGAAAATAATGTTTCGATTAGAGTATTTTTTAACGAAAGGAAACCATTTGGATTCAGGACCGATCATCAAAATCGAGGGTATTGAACGCAAATATGTGATGGGGGATGACATTGAGGTCATGGCTTTGCGGGGTGTGAATGTTGATATTCATCAAGGTGAATACGTGGCGATCATGGGGCCTTCGGGATCAGGAAAATCCACCATGCTCAATCTACTCGGATGCCTTGACCGGCCCACTGCTGGTGCTTATTGGCTCGGCGGTGAGGACGTAGCCCAGATGGGGGATGACGCCCTGTCCGACGTGCGCGGCCGCCGTATTGGCTTTATTTTCCAATCATATAATCTGATTGCGCAGTTGACCGTTCTCGAGAACATTCAGGTGCCCTTATTCTATCAGGGCCAGAGTATGCAGGAATCCTATGAGCGCTGCGCTGAATTGGGTAGGCTGGTTGGATTAGGTGATCGACTCACTCACCGGCCGAATCAACTTTCGGGTGGACAGCAGCAGCGTGTGGCCATTGCCAGATCGCTCGTCAATGACCCACTGATGATTCTTGCTGACGAACCAACGGGTAATCTGGATTCGAAAACGGGTCTGGAAGTTCTCGATCTAATTGATGATCTCAATGACAGCGGGAAAACAATCGTTCTCGTCACGCATGACAACTACGTTGCGGAGAGAGCGCATCGAGTGATCCAAATGAAAGATGGACTTGTGGACCGGGTGGAAGTCAAAAGAGCCTCTGGCGAAGCCCGCAAGAAGGTGAACAAAAGACGCTGACGATCATGGCAGGATACCAACATTTCATGAGCACGGTGCAGTTGGGAATCAAAACCCTCTTGCTCCACAAACTTCGGTCCGGTCTCACCATGATGGGTATTATTTTTGGTGTGTGCTCAGTGATTGCCATGTTGGCAATTGGAGAAGGCGCATCCTTTGAGGCGCAGGAACGCATCAAAGCTCTGGGAAGTAACAATATCATTGTCAGAAGTGTCAAACCTCCCGAGCAGGCCCGCGAATCCAACAATTCAAACGGCAGAAGCAGAGGTATTCAGTATGGTCTCAGCTATGATGACACAGCACGTATCTACTCTACTATTCCAGGAGTGCAGCGAGTACTGCCGATGCGCATCATACGCGAAAATGTCCGTTTCTATGAGATGGAATTACCCTGTCAGGTTATAGGTACCCTTTCTTTTTACCCCGACATTGTCAGTATCGATTTGGTCAGTGGGCGTTTCATCAGCCCAATGGACGAAGTGTATAAACAAAATATCTGTGTTTTGACCACCTCGCTTGCGCAACGTTTGTTTCCCTACCACGATCCGTTGAAGCAAATCATCAAGATTGCCGGGAATTACTACAAAGTGGTGGGTTTGGTGCGTGAAATAAATACTCCGGGTGATCGGCCTCAATCAGGTGAAACAGAAGGGGAGACCATGGAGAATAACGTCTATATCCCCTTGGCTACGGCCAAGACGCGATTTGGGGAAACAATCATCAAACGCACGGGTAATACTGTTAACTCAGAAACAGTTCAGGTGCACGAAATCAGAGTTCAAATGCAAGACCAACCGTATGTTGAGTCGGCAGACCCTCAAATTCGAACCTTGCTTGCACGGTTTCACAAGGAGGAAGATTATGAAATCACAGTCCCATTACAGCTTCTGCGACAAGCGGAGGCAACCAAGCGTATGTTCAACATCGTGCTTGGATCGATCGCAGCTATTTCTCTATTGGTTGGTGGGATTGGCATCATGAACATCATGCTTGCGAACGTGACCGAACGCACACGTGAAATAGGTGTAAGGAGAGCTCTTGGTGCCAAGAAAAACGATATCACAATTCAATTCCTTGTAGAAACCGTTGTCCTGTCTGTAGGTGGCGGTTTAGTGGGAGTCATTGTTGGAGTCATCACCCCCTATATCGTCACCGCGGTGACCGACATGAACACTATTGTGACGCCTTGGTCCGTCATGCTTGCGTTTGGTATTTCCGGAGCTGTAGGTGTTGTTTTTGGTCTTTATCCGGCCAACGCAGCTGCGAGCCTCGATCCCATCGAGGCTTTGAGGCATGAATAACCCATACCCAGCGGCAACAAGGTATCATTCTGGTTTTACACTGATTGAACTACTTGTTGTCATCGCCACCATTGCCATTCTAGCTGGTATGTTGCTTCCCGCACTCAGCGCGGCCAAAAACAAGGCACATCGTGTCAATTGTATCAACAATTTGCGTCAGATAGGCATCGGGACTTTCCTCTATGCGGATGATCACGAGGACGCATTATATCCCTCACTGTTCAACCCTGAAAAACTGCCGCAAAGCCAGCCCTGGTGGTCTTATCGCTTGTTTGCTGGATCGGATGGACAGCCTGCGGATATGACAAAACCATTCAATCACGGCTATTTGTTTGCGATGGATTATCTCCGAGAGCCGCGCATGTACTTCGATCCAGGTCTGAAAGGAGCAGACGCAGAACTGGAGGGCAGGGGATATGAGCTCAAGGATTATCAAAACGATCAGAATCCATTTCCAGTAGCTCAAGGTGCCTGGGTGCGATCGAGCTATGTCTATTACCCACAATCCCAACAGTCTGCCATCCGTGAGCCTGCCAACGAAAATGAGCGTCAATGGGGGATCATAGCCAATAAATCCATTCAGCTATCATCACAAAAAACGCTCGTCACCGGATTCATTTATTCCTTCAAAACCATCCCACACAAAACCAACCGGAATCCTGTTGGGTTGAATGTGTTGTGGGGGGACGCCCACGTTTCATTCTCAAACACACGCCAAGCCTTTGATCCATCACTATGGGATGATCCCGAAGGTAGCACGGACGGCAACCTTAACCCGGGCAACAACCCAGGAAGATTCCGATCCATTGTCGGGTGGTTGCGTCCCTGATCCACAGGGGTTGGTCCCGGCTGATCACACATTTGCGTTCCGGCTAGTTGGTTTCAGTCGGATGCGCTGAGACGCAGCATCGATATAATGCTTGTTTGAGGTGCCGCACAGAGATAACTTCAAATGACCAACGACCTGAGTCTTTGGTTTGATCTTTTACATCCTTAGTATGTGCTCAATTTAAAGCCCTACTTATGCTCGTGTTGAAATACTATCCTTGAACCGTAATAAAAAACATGGGACACCACGCCTTAGGAGTCGATCCACGTCAGGCCTTGACTGGAAGTCGAATGTCGGCGGGCCAGTCCCACTTTAATGTAACACGTTCCAAGGAATTGTGGCCCACGGCACTAGCGGGGCTTTTTTTAGGCCTGATCACTTATTCAACGATGCATCCTGACCTGCCTCTGCACATGCAGCTCATTGCTTAATCGAGGAGCAGGTATTGAAGAGATCTCGCATCTGTTCGAATTGGAATCTACAATGGTCTCATGAGCCAGGGTGATCTATTTCAGTCTACTCCCAAATCCAGTCCCAAGGATGTCAAATCGGTCGCTGGTAATGATTCCAGTTCACTGGAGTCAGCTCCATTGGCCGCCCGCATGCGTCCGCGTACCTTGGAAGAGTATGCTGGTCAAGAGCACATACTTGCTCCCGGGAAATTGTTGCGGCGGGCGATTGAAGCCGATCGAATCCAGTCACTCATACTTTATGGGCCTCCCGGGACAGGTAAAACAACCCTTGCTCAAATTATCGCTCAAAGAACGCAGGCTCATTTTGAAAGGCTCAGTGGTGTGGAGTCCAATGTGGCCGAGATGAGGCGCGTGCTCAGTTCCGCTGCCAATCGATTGGCTAACACGGGAACGTCCACACTCCTGTTTGTTGACGAAATTCATCGATTCAATAAATCTCAGCAGGACGTGCTGCTGCCTGATGTTGAAAATGGTGTCATCAAACTGATTGGAGCTACTACTCACAATCCGTTTTTCTTCGTTAATTCCCCTCTTGTTTCCAGATCTCAGATATTTGAGTTGCAACCTCTTGGTGAACACTCCTTGAGAGCGTTACTTGAGACAGCGATCCAGGATGAAGAGCGGGGTCTGGGCAGCATGAACTTGCATGTGGAAGACGCCGCCGTTCAACACTTGGCCAAACTGGCTGATGGGGATGCGCGTAAGGCTTTGAATTCTCTGGAGATCGCCGCCTTGACCACACCGAAGGGAGAGGATGGTTTGGTCCATATCGATCTGGATGCCGCCGAGGAATGCATCCAGAAAAAGGCTGTGGTTTACGATGGTGATGGTGATGCCCACTACGACACCATCTCCGCCTTCATTAAATCCATGCGTGGTGGAGATCCTGACGCTTCTCTCTATTGGTTGGCAAAAATGATTCATGCGGGTGAAGATCCCCGGTTCATCACTCGGCGCGTGGTGATCTGTGCTGCGGAAGACGTCGGACTTGCGGACCCAATGGCATTGGTGCTTGCACATGCGGCACACGAAATTGCTTCATTTATCGGGTGGCCCGAAGCACGTATCCCTATCGCCGAGGCAGTGATCTATATCGCATCTGCTCACAAGAGTAACAGTGCAATGGTTGCGATTGATAAGGCTCTGGATGATGTGCGCTCAGGAAAAACCATTCCTGTTCCAATACACCTCAAGGATGGTCATTATCAAGGTTCCAAGCGGCTTGGTCATGGCAAGGACTATCAATACGCGCATGCCCATCCCGACCATTTTGTCGCACAGGAATACCTGGGTGTGGAGAAACAATTTTATGAACCGACAGAGCAGGGGAGCGAGCGTAAGATCCGGGATCGGGTTTTGAAATGGCGTGAACAATTTCAGGCCATGAGGCAACAACAGAAAACCAAAAAAAAATGAGGTCACAGCGAAGAGATGCATCCATTCAATCCATGCTGGAATGTGTGTTCAATAAGTTGAAAGATTGGTCTGTGATATGGGGCTACACTCTCTTGCCACGGACCTTGAACATTGAATTCATACCGGCGGAAGATCCTGATCTAGGCAAGTGCCATTTTGCATCCAACACTGTTTTTCTCAATGCCTCTCTTCTGCAGTCTGGCAAAGAATCGTTGTTACTGGAAACGCTTTGCCATGAGGTGGCGCACTGGATGGCGTTCAGGCGCCATGGGTTGGGCATTGAGTCACATGGGCCTGAATGGGAGGCTTACATGCGAAAGGCAGGTTTTGAGCCACGGGCACATTACCATGATCAGTGAACCTTACTTTGAACGGAACTGATCTTCTTTTCGTCGGAACAGTATGTTGAAAGTGGTCATCGAACCATAGCAACGTGAAATGTACTGTTGCATGTCAAACTTGTCGGTCTCACTGAGTTGCTTCGAATTGTTGACGCGCTGCTCCAATACGCGAAGGTTGTTGCGCATCATCACAATCTTGTGGAAAAAGGTTTCAAGATCGATTTCCTTGGGTTGGAGCTGTGGATCTTTCGGATGCAACACCATCCGACCGTCCTGCCATTTTTGCGCCAGATCCTCAACGACTGTCTCAGGCCTTTCCAATTCCAGACAGTCTATGGTTGATTGCACGACTTCCTTCATCAATTCGTCCAGCGGCATCTTCAGTCCATTCAGATGCGCCTCGGACTGTAGCGGTTCGATACCGCTGTTTTCAGGACTCAACTCTCGTCTGCCTGTTTCAAATTCAATCTCAGCCATCCCGCGCCCCAAACCAATCACCTCGCCCACTCCCAGGTCAGGGTGGGTGATGTGCATCCCAATATGCATATCTTGTGTTTTCATATACGCTCTTTCTTCCCGACAGCTTGTTTTTCATGTGCAATCGAATGCTCTCGAATTCATAATTAGATAACGACACCGGATCAGTCCGATAAATTCATCTTTGGTTCAGGATCTATGCCTGATGCGTGATCTATCAGCAATAAGATACCGCTGGATCTGGCGTAATTACCTGACCATTCAAATATAAAAGAGACTCCATTTTTGCACTTTCATGCTCGAGTATGAGGCTGTAAATACCCAGAAAGTAAACGCAGTCAGATTGCGAAATACCATGGTTCTACTGCGTTTTTTCCTTTTTAGCAGATGGGTAGTGAGGAAGAAATGCTGTGTCTGATTGGTTGAGCCCACCTAAATTTGTCAAAATAGTCCGCTTCTGGAAATGACTCGTAGCAGTTTTCGCATTCCATCTCGATATCCAAACCAAGATTTTTCCTTGGTCAGAGATTGATTCTTTCAACAGAATGAACCTGAATGGTGTCAGGTTGTCCAATACGGCCAAAGAACGGATGAATTGATGATAGAGGTTGAACAATTGACCAAGCGCTACGCGGGGCACACCGCATTACGCGCGCTTTCCTTTTCTGTGAAGAAGGGTCAGATAGTGGGTTTTCTGGGACCGAACGGTGCAGGAAAGAGCACGACCATGCGCATCATGTCTACTTTCATGCCTCCGACTTCAGGCAGGATTCAGATTGCCGGTTACGATGTGGCCAGAAAACCCATGGAAGTTCGAAAACGCATCGGCTACATGCCGGAGAATAATCCTCTGCATCTTGACATGAGGGTCGAGGAATATCTGCGTTTTCGAGCTGGATTGAAGGGAGTTTCCGCTGACCGTCTGCGTACAAGGTTGGGAGAGGTGTTGGAGTTATGTGATTTATCCAATGTAAAACGCAAGATCATCGGTCAGATGTCCAAAGGTTATCGTCAGCGTGTGGGAGTGGCTGATGCGATTCTTCACCAACCGGAGGTGATCATTCTGGACGAGCCCACGATTGGACTGGATCCACATCAGGTCCGGTTGTTTCGAAAGTTGATCTGTTCACTTGCCACCGAGCATACCGTCCTGCTTTCTACCCATATCCTGTCAGAGGTTGAACTCACATGTGATCGTATTTTGATTCTGCATGATGGGAAGCTTTTGGCGGACGATAGCAAGGAGACAATCCATCGACGTCTGGGCTCATTGACGCATGTGGTTGCTGAGATCGCTGCTCCCTGGGAAGGACTGTCTCAGTCTCTGGAAGCGATGCCATCCATTGCCGATTTTAAAATGGAAGATTTAAAGCATGGGTTTCTGAAATGTCATTTGACAGCGAGGGATGAGATCGACATACGCCCTCTGCTATTTGAGGAAATTAAGCATCGAGGATGGACGCTTCGAGAATTAACCCGTCAGCAACCCGCGCTCGAGGACCTGTTCGTTCACTTGACCCATGTGCGCCCTAATCAGAAGGATGTGTGAATGAACGTGCGTGTTTTTCAAACCCTGTTGAAACGTGAATTGGGTTTCTATCTGACAACCCTGACCGGTTACGTCATTCTCAGCATGGTGATGTTTCTGATTGGTCTGAGCCTGTTAACCGTCATACTTGCTTACAATGGCCGTGCGATGGATGCACCCCTGACGGAAGCGTTTTATGCGACGCCTTTTTTTTGGTTTATTGTCCTCCTCGCTTGCCCAGCAATCACCATGCGCAGCTTTGCGCATGAGAAATCCACCGGCACCTATGAAGCATTGATGACCACACCTGTCAGTAACCTGCAAATTGTGTTTTCAAAGTTTTTGGCTTCATGGATCTTTTACGGTTTGATGTGGTTGCCCCTTTGGGGATTCATGGTTTGGCTTGGACAATTTTTTAATGATCCGGAATACCTGGATGCCGGTATTGTGGGTGGTACGGCTTTGGGTGTCATGCTGCTCGGGGGCTTGTTTCTGGCTATTGGATGCCTTGCCTCCGTAGCCACCAAAAGTCAGCTGATTGCCGCCATGCTGGCACTCACGCTTGAAATGGTACTGTTCATGTTGAGCTTCGTCATCGAGCTACTACCTGATCAGTCGGGTTGGCAGGCGACTCTATTCGGGCACATCTGCCTGTTTGATCACATGGGAGATTTCGTGCGCGGAATCATCAACGGAAGCCATTTGATCTTTTATTTCACTGGAACAGGTTTGTTTCTATTTCTGACCTGGCGATGGGTTGAGAGCAGAAAATGATATGTAAATATGGACCCAAGGAAGCCCATACCTAATTTATCACATCGTCGCTTGATGGCGGGAGGTATGTTTTGGCTGGATCTCATTCTTGCCGGCTTGGCGGTGGTGGTGATCGCTGCTTGCTTGAACTACCTCGCCGTCCGTTATCCCGTTCGCATGATCTGGCACAAGGACCCATCGATCATGCTTTCACCTCTCACTGAAAACTGGGTGCGATCTTTGACTAATGAAGTGCGTGTTGTAGTTTTTCATGATCCTGATGATCAGGATACCCCTCATGGGCGTGTGATGGGTTTACTGAAGGAATATCGTCACGCCAATGCACGCATTCAATTGGAGGTTGTGGATTATTTGCGTGAACGCAATAAAGCTCAGGAAATACGGCAGCAGTATGAGATGGATGCAGAGCAGTCAGGGGAAACCGTTCTGTTCGCCGTTGGAAAGCGGCATCGTGTCGTTTCGGTCAGCGAACTGACGCAGTATGATGACCTACCGACAGAGGCCTCCGGTCAGCTCAGGATGAAGGCGGTGGGTTTCAAGGGAGAAATGTTGTTTACATCGGCACTCATGAACCTCGTTGAGGGAAACTCACCGATAATTTATTTCATTCAAGGCCATGGTGAACACGACCCAGACAGTCGGAAACTGGACGGTTATGCGTCATTTAAACAGGTGCTTGAGGACAAGAATATCCAATTTGAGATACTAAACCTTCGTGAAGCCGAAACCTTCCCATCGGACGCCTCGGCGGTTGTTGTCGCAGGTTCTTTGAATCAATGGACGCCCGAAGAAATTCAGCAGTTGGATCAATACATGAAACTAGGTGGACGCCTTCTCGTGGCCTTTCATTTCCAGACTTTTGGAAAACGGACCGGTTTGGAAAACTGGTTGAGTAGCTGGGGAGTGCGTGTTGGAAACAACGTGGTGGATGATGATCAAACCTATTCTGGCAGTGAACTGCTTATCGGTAATATGGTGCCACACCCGGTAACGAATCCCTTGCTGGGATCACGTACACCCCTGGTACTTTCTCTCCCAAGATCCATTGAGCCAGCCAATACGAAGCCGATGGTAAATCTGGAAGTGGAAGTAGGTAAACTTGTTTTAACCACAACGAATGGTGTCGCGAAATCCGAATTTTTCAAAGGGGCTTTTGTGCACAATCCCATCACTGATTTCAGAGGTTCCATTTCTCTTATGGCAGAAATGGTCGCGACTCCCTCAACAGAAAGTGGATTGAATCAGCCCGCCTCGCGCATGCTGGTTTTAGGCGATTCGCAATTCCTGAGCAACGTTCACATTCAAAAACAAGGGAATCGCGACTTTGCAGGCTTGGCGGTTAACTGGTTACTCGAGCGTGATGCGATGCTGGGGGGCATAGGACCGAGACCTTTAACCGAATTCCGACTGGATGTCCCTTCCACCTCGTTGCGACTGCTTCAGTGGTTCATGCTGGCGATTCTACCACTGGGAGTGTTCGGAATCGGGTTTCTCATCTGGCTTAAACGACGTTATTAAAGTGGCGCGACTGCACATTCATTAACCAATTGTTGAAGGATTCATCACACATATGATTCGAAAGCAAACCACATTATTATGGATTGTGGCGCTCGTCCTGTCGGGATTCATTCTCATCTTTGAGAGGCCCTGGAAGAAAGAGGTCTCGGGTTGGGTCGAACAACGGAGCCTTCTTCCCCGTTCACAATCAAGCAGTTGGGAACGCCTGGCCATTCACAATGATCAAGCGCATCTGGAATTCGTTCGCAACGATATGACCTGGAATCTCACGCAGCCCATCAAGGACATCGGTCATCCCACCTTGATTTCAGGTTTATTGGAAACCCTCTCAAACCTGAAACCCAAAACCGTGCTTTCCCTTGCGGATATTCAGAAAGCAGGTGGCTGGAAAACATTTGGATTGGAACCCGCTGCCACCACTATGATCCTTTCCAAGGGGGAAAACACCGTGCGTGTCCAGCTGGGAGATCGTGAGTCAGTGGGCAATCATGTATACCTTCGTCTCAACGAGGAACCCGATGCCTGGGTGGTGGATGCGTCCTGGCTGGATAGTTTGCCGGATCAGTTGCAAGCCTGGCGAGACCCAAGGATTGTGTCGGCAGACATTGAAGACATGGATCATATTGAGATCAGTCATGTCGATGCACGCATTGTGATGGATAAAAACCCAAATGGCAAAGCCTGGCATTTTTCCTTTCCCGACGCACTGGTAGATTCGCGTGCCAATATCACGAGGATTGAAACCTTATTAACGAAATCGCTTCCGACACTTCACGTGCATGAATTTTTATCCAAGGAGGAGGCCGGAGAATTAAAATGGTTGGGGCTGGAAGATCCCGTGTTGGAGCTTTATCTCAGCATGGCGGACAGGAAACCACTTCATCTTTCCTGGGGATTCAATGTTCCTGACAAGCCCGGTTTGCGTTATGCGAAACTGGAAGGGCGACCTGCAATCATGCTTGCTCCGGATGTGGTTTTCAGGGAACAACTGAATGTTCCTGCCAGTGCATTCAGAGATCCTTACTTGATTGATCCAGCGTTCTCTTTCAATCGGTTGGAATTTGTGACCAAGGAGCCATTTGCGCTTTCCTATGACGCTTCCCAAACGAAATGGAACCTAGAAAAACCTGCTTCGCTTCCAACCGATGCCTTGCTTGTCAGGAAACTGTTCCAGACGCTGGCGAATATCCAGATCAAAGCCTACCACGATTCAGTGAATCCCGAATTGGAAGAGAATATGTTTGGTGCTCAAACCTATCAGATGCGCTTTTCCACCGTGACCGATCAAACCGAATCTTCCATGCTCACCGTGCAGCTCAGCCGATCCTTTGGCGCTTCCATGTATGCAAGGCGATCCGATGAAAAAACAATTTACGAACTACCTGCCAGCCTGCTTCTTGATCTTCCTGCCCATCCTGTCGATATTCGAAATCAGGAATTATGGGATGTTCCTGTTGAAGAAATCATACGCATGAGTATTCGCGAAAAGGATGCGGAGATCCGTTTGGACAAATCTGCCAATGGAATTTGGTTGTTGGATGGCGACATACTGACAGAAACCCAACAGGATTTTAACCTGGATTTCCTCGAAACTGTTTCTCATCCGAGAACAAGCAATTGGGTGGACGCCGGTGATGCTCAATATGCGCAGTTTGGCTTGGACACATCGGGAGATGGCCTTCAATTGACCGTTCATTTTGAGCGGGATGCAAGCTCTGTGAGTAAACGTATTCTCTTTGGCAGGCAGAGCCCTCGATCTGCGATTTATGCGGGTGTTGACCTTGAAACTGGGCCCGTCATCTGCGAAGTTTCGAATGCGTTGACCTACAGCATACGCCACATACTTTCATGGAAAAAAGCAGTCGATCGAAAATGAACGCAAATATTCCCCTTCAGCAGGGAATGATTCAGCGGTGGCTGCGATTCGGTATCAAGTGGGGGACACTGATGATTGTGCTCTTTGCCATTCTTCTTTTTGGATCGTTATGGTACTTGGGTCACCAAGGATTGCCTGATTTTGCCAAGGTTAGAATTCTTCAGAATCTGCGAACAAAAGGACTTGAACTTGATTTTGCCAGCATGCGATGGACCCCTGCGGATGGAATACTCGTTGAGGAAGTGATTTTAGTCGCACCAAAAGATCTCAACGAACCTTCCTTTTCAGCGGAAGCCGTTCAAGTAAGATTAAGCCCCCTTCAATGGTTCTCTCAGGAAATCAATATTGAAGAAGCCATTATTCGTGGTGGCCGAGTCACCATGCCTATCGATTCCGAGCTTGCAGGGGTTGAGGAATTTGAAGCGGTTGGTATTGCCACCAAGATAAAGTTACATTCCAAGCATTGGTGGGAACTTGAATTTTTAAACGCAGAAATGCTCGGGCTGCAGATAGCATTTTCGGGAAGCGTCACCAATGCTTACGCTTTTTCGGAATGGAGTAAGGGGCAAGGTGCTTCTGATACCCCAATGAAATTCGGGCGCGTGGTTAAACAAATTGTGGAGACCAAAGAGCGCCTTCAATTCAGCATACCTCCGGAGATTCAAGTGCATGTCGAGCTGGATGCAAAAAACCCCGAAAAATCGACGGCTCAAGTTAGTATTGAATCAGATGTGATAACCACTGAATTCGGCGAAATCCAAGGAGCCATATTAACAGCTGAAATTCCAACACGTGATGACGAAAAGAATTTTTGGAATGTTGAATGGAATCTCTCATGGGACGCTGCCACGTTGATTCAAGGCATTCAAGCCAGTGCCAATTTAAATGGAGCGGTGCAGTTGGTGACACGGACTGGAGCATTGCGTAACGCTTTATTTGCTGGAACAGCTGAGTTTCAAATGCCCGATCAACTTCGACTGGACCCCATCCTTGTAACGGGTCGACTCGAAGCACCGACTCATGAGGATGCACACTGGCATGGTGAGACAACAATTGTCACCGACAAGGTAGAGTGGTTGGAGAAGTATCCCCTCCAACTGGAGCGTTCTGAATGGAAAGCAAATTTTCAGTGGTTACCCGGTTCTGATCTGGATTGGGATAGTGGTCTCGAAATCAACATTCAGGGATTAGACTCACCTTGGGCCTCCATTGATCAAGCTACTTTCATCACCCATTTAACTCCGAACAAAGAGGCTGGAGTACTCGAAGCATCCACTGAATCGTGGGCCTGGTGGGCTGCTTTGCTTCCCTACAGCATCGGTTTGAAAACTGAGATCAATGGAGTTGATGGTCCCTGGATCAAAGCATCTGAATTTGAGACGCAATTGCAATGGAAAGCTCCGTCTTTGCACGTTCAGCAACTGAAAAGTTCCCTTTATCGTGGCAGTGTCGACCTTCAAGGGCTACTAGATATTCCAAGTCGTGAGGCGACACTGGAAGTCATATCCGATTTCGATGCACGAGAAATTCGGCACTTGCTACCGCCCAACGGACAAAAATGGATTGATCAATATGTCTGGGTGAATCCACCTAGATTCAAAGCCACTTTAGGAGCTCGCCTGCCTGACTGGACCGATACCCAGCCTGATTGGCGCGGCGAAGTCAAGCCGACCTTGCACATCAATGGTCATTTTGACGTGGATGAAGGTGGCTTTCGTGGAGTACCTGTAGAGAAAGCTTCATCAGATATTTTCTTTGAAAACATGCTCTGGCGTTTGCCGAATCTGACCATCCACCGACCAGAGGGTATCACTCGTCTGGGATATGAATGCAACGCGAGCACTCAGGATTACGTGTGGCAGGTAGATAGTGTGGCTCAGCCCAAAGCTTTGAAACCGCTGTTAAATGCAGCTGGCCGAAAAGTTCTCTCACAATTGGAATTTGAAGACCCTGTTGAAGTCAAAGGCAAGATCTGGGGAAGATGGCAACATCTCGATCGATCCGGGGCTGAGGCCAGGCTCAAGACCGGGCGCATGAGTTATCGCGATCAAGCCGCATTGACAGTCGAAGCTCAGGGCAGTTACACGAATCAATACTTCAAGATTTTCAATCCTTTTGTTCAAAGAGAAGAGGGAATAGTTCAGGCAGAAGCCTTGGGTATTGATGCGGCGGAGCGATTCATCACCATTACCAACGCTCTGAGCCATGTGCAGCCCATGGCTATTGCTCGAGCCATAGGGCCAGCAACTGCGCGTACTCTGGCACCTTACGATTTCAGCATGCCACCTGAAATCAAGATGAATGGTTTAATTCCTTTTGATGACCTTGAGTCTGCCGACGCCTTTTTTGAAGTGGACGGCGGTCCTTTTTCCTTCTGGAAATTTCACGTTCCCACCATCAGCGGCCACATTCAATGGGACCATGAAAAGCTTACAATTGGCAATATGCAGACTCCTTTCTACGAAGGTCAATTGACGGGTGAAATGCGTCTTCGTCTCAAAAAGAAGGGTACTACCACTTTCGAAATGGATGCTGATCTTGAAAGTGTACACCTCGGACCTCTGATGAGGGATGTCGTGGCAGAGACACGAGAGTCGGAGGGAATCCTCAATGGTCAATTAAGAGTAACCGATGCAGAGACAGGTGACTGGGGAAGTTGGCAGGGCTTCGGAAAAGTTGATCTGCGAGAGGGTCGGTTGTGGGACACGCCGCTGTTTGGGGTGTTCTCCAGACTGATGAATGCATTTTCTCCTGGATTAGGCAACAGTCGCGCTGCGCATGGTAAAGGGAATTTTACCATCACGGACAGCCTGATTGAAACGCGCGACCTGGAAATCAAGGAGCGTACGGCTCGATTGAAATACAAGGGATCGGTTGATTTTGATGGCAACCTTGATGCAAGGGTGGAAGCCGAATTACTCAGGGACGCGCCCATGCTTGGCAAAGTATTCAGCCTGGCACTCTGGCCAGTTTCCAAATTATTTGAGTATCGAGTGACCGGCAGCTTGGGCGAACCTGAAATCAAGCCACTTTACATGGTTCCCAAATATCTGCTGCTTCCCTTTCAGTCGCTTAATTCCATGGACAACTGGTTATCATCCGAAGAGAGTTTGATCCCAGTGCAGCGACTTTGGAAATCGAAAGAAAAATCTGAACTGATTAAACAAGAGGAAGATAAAGGTTCAATTGAGGAGCTCGATACGAACTAGGGTTGAAAGATTCCTTGACCCTTTGCGTGGAGAGCTTAAACCAGAATCTACCCTGACGCCTGACGACACATGTCATGAACCGTTATCACAGGCTTCATCTTGGTTTCAGAATCAGGGACCATTTAATCATTGATCGAAAATTGTATGAATAAATCATCACTTACCCGACCTGTCGCTGGCTTCATTGTCGCGATAGCCTGTCTAGCTGGCGCCTCCATTGAGGCCGCATCCAAAAACCTGTTGGTCGTTACCGTAACCAAAGGGTTTCGTCATTCTTCCATACCCACCGCTGAATCGGTGCTGGGAACCCTGGCTGATCACTCCAAAGAATTTGATGTGGATTATGCGCGTAACGATGAGGAACTTTTGGAAAAAATGAATCCAGAAGCCCTCAAGCAGTATGACGGCGTTATTTTTGCCAATACGACGGGTGATTTGCCCATCCCCAATCGCGAGTATTTCTTGGAATGGCTTCAAAGCGGCAAAGCCTTCGTTGGCATGCATTCTGCCTCAGACACATTTCATGGATTCCCCAAGTTTGTCGGCATGATTGGTGGCGAGTTCCAGACTCATGGCGCACAAGCGACAGTGATTGCTCGGGTTGAAGATGGTCATCATCCTGCCTGTCAACACTATGGGGAAAACTTTAAAGTGCATGACGAGATTTATATTCTCAAAAACTTCCATCGCGATCGCGTCCACGGTCTCTTAAGCCAGGATAGCCATCCAAATACCACCGCACCCGGAGATTATCCCATCGCCTGGTGCAGCGAGTATGGCAAAGGCAAAGTTTTCTACACTTCTCTTGGGCATCGCGAAGATATCTGGACCAGTGATCACTACCAGAAACACATCCTTGGAGGGATCCACTGGGCGCTTGGTCTTGCCAAAGGTGATGGCAAACCCATTAACAACCGCTACGAAGTGAGTGCCGAAGAACGTGCAGCCGGTTTCAAACCTTTGTTCAATGGCATTAACCTCGATGGGTGGAAGCTCCGCCAAAAAGACGGCGTCAAGAGTTGGAATGTGCAGAATGGCATGATGGTCAACACAGTAGCTAAAGGTGAGCATGGTACTGATATTGTAACCAATGATAAATTCTGGAACTTCACCGTGCGCTACGAATACCTGATACCCAAAGGCAGTAATAGTGGTTTTTATCTCAGAGGACGCCATGAAATCCAAATCTTCGATGACTACGGTAAAAAACCTGCGATGGGTGGAAATGGCGCCATATACAGCGTGAAGCCTGTTTCACTTCAAGCTTCCCGGCGCGCAGGTGAATGGCAGGAAGTAGAGGCTACCATCAAGGGTAATCGAATAAGTGTGACTCTTAATGGCGTCCAAGTACACAGCAACGTGGAAGTAAACAAGGCTACTGGCAGTGAGTTGGATGCCAACCTTGATCAGCCCGGTTCACTATTCGTTCAGGGAGACCATGGCGCTGTTGCTTTGCGCAACATTCGCATCAAAGTACTGGATTAAACACCAGCCTTGACTCAGAGTGATTAAGTGACAATTTTACCGTAATTACTCAATTGAATGAGCGCCCACAAGGGCAAAGATTTATGACAGATCAGACAGAAAAAATTGACTTAAATCGCCGCGACTTCCTCAAGGGAGGTTCCATGGCTGGCATGATGGCCATGATGGCCAGCGGCGCTACCGCCTTCAAACCTGCAGATGCAAATGCGCAGTCAAGCAAGCCTCCCATCGGCCCTCCCGTAAAATTTGGCGTGATAGGGTGTGGTTACCACGGTCGCGACATTGTTGGCACTTTGGCTGTGTTGCCCAATGCACCCGTTGTTGCCATCTGTGATCATTACGGCGCTTTCCTGCGCCGCACTGGCCGTTCTGCTCCTGAAGCAACCAAGTATGAAAATTACAAGGACTTGCTTGCCGATGAAAATGTCGAAGCGGTGGTCGTGGCTACCCCAAGTCATCAGCATAAAGACATCGTCATTGATGCATTGAAGGCTGGTAAACATGTCTATTGCGAAGCACCCATTGCTTCCTCCATTGAAGATGCCCGAGCCATTGCCCTGGCTGCGAAGAATTCGCCCAAACAGTATTTTCAGGCGGGACTTCAATACAGAAGCGATCCCCAACGCCATTTCCTAGTGGACTACGTTCGAACCGGAGCATGGGGACATTCTATTTTTGCCCGTGCTCAGTGGCACAAAAAGACCAGTTGGAAGCGTGCTGCTCCCAGCAATGAACGTGAGCGTGAGATCAATTGGCGTTTAAACAACAAAACGTCGTGTGGTATTGCAGGTGAAATCGGTATTCATTTGTTGGACGCCAATAACTGGTTCCTCTCAGGTCGACCTTCAGCTGTTTCAGGATTTGGATCCAACCTTCTCTGGAAGGATGGACGCGATGTTCCCGATACGGCTCAAGTCACTCTGGAATACCCCGATGGTGTTCAATCCTACGTTGACATCACACTCTGTAATAGCTTCGATTCCGAGTATGAGATGTATCACGGTACTGACTCGGCATTGATGGTTCGTGGTTCTCAAGCCTGGATGTTCAAGGAAGCTGATGCTCCCATGCTCGGTTGGGAGGTTTATGCCAAAAAGGATACTTTCCACAAGGAGGTTGGAATCTATTTGGTCGCGAATGCCACCAAATTGACCACCGTGACTGGTTCCGGTGAAGAAGCTGCAAAGGCGAGCCCCTTCACCGACACTCCTTTGTGGTATGCATTGGAGGCATTTGTGCATAATGCATATGTCCACCAGTCGGGTGTGGAAGATTTCATTGCAAGTTTTGGTGATACTGACGATGAAATTTTAGGTGAATATCTTGCTGAGCTTGAAGGGTCCAAGAAACCAGCAGCTGGATATCAGCTTGGATTCGAGGCTAACGTGATCGCTGTGAAAGCACACGAAGCGACCATGAACAATAAGCGTATCGAACTGGACGACAGCTTGTTTGCCCTCGGATAATTTTAAACTTAATTGAAGAAGTATATGATACACAAATTGAAAGGACTTATCTGGAATGGTGGTTTGGCCGCAATGCTGCTGACCGCATCTGTCTCGGCTGAAACCGTCAAATATCGAGGTATGTTCAAAGGCAGCTCGATGAAAATTGATGGAACTTCCACCGTGCACGACTGGACGGTGGAAAGCAAATTGATCTCCGGTAACATGGAGCTTGAGGGGGGATTTCCTTCCGATCTTTCGTTGGAAGCGGTTCCAGCATTGTCAGTGACTCCCAAGGTGAATGTCAAAGTTGCAGCCCGATCCATGAAGAGTGGAAAGCCTACCATGGATCAAGTCATGTTGACCGCCATGAATGCGGATGACCACCCTTGGATTACTTATAAGCTCACTGAAATGACTCCCTCCAAGGGGGAGCGTAAAATCGGAGATGCTTTGAAATACGATACCAAAGGTGAATTGACAGTTTCCGGTGTGAAAAAGGAAATTTCAATGCCGGTGAATATTTCACCAACGGACAAGGGATTGAAAGTTGCAGGCAAAGTCATTATCAAGATGTCTGATCATGGCATCAAGGCACCTGCTCCCAAGATTGCGCTTGGTTTGATCACAACCGGCGATGAAGTATCGTTGTCTTTTGAATGGTTTACCCAGAAAAGGTAAACGAGTTTCTGAATGATAATCAACCGAAAGGCCTTCCCATTGGGAAGGCCTTTTTTATCGCCGCAATTTGCGGTCGTAAAATTGTACCCCCTTGGGTGGTCGCACGGGTAGTACTAAGCCTCCTGATGCATCCAACTCCTGAAACAATTGGCTTCGCATGCTCAGAATCTGCTCTTGGTATACAGGAATTTTGATCAAGTTGACTCGTTCATTTGGATCGGTCTCAAGGTCATAGAATCCATTGCGATCCCACACTCCGTGGTAATAGATGTATTTGTAGCGATCTCCTCTTATGGCCAGTGTGGTTGGTGTTGCCGGGAAGTTCCATTCCCAATGGTATTCATACAATATATGATCCCGCCATGGAATGGTCTCACCCCTTAACCAGGGGAGAGCGGACTGACCATCCAATTTCATGCTTTTTTGGATATTGATATTTGCTGCTTCCAGGAGGGTAGGTGCAAGGTCCATGTTAAGCATCATGGCATCTATTTTTGAACCTGGTTCGATGAGCCCGGGTGCCATGGCAAGCATGGGAATGCGGATCGATTCTTCAAACGCATCGCGTTTGTCATAGAACCCATGCTCGCCAAGAGCAAACCCGTTGTCACCCAGGTAAACGACGATGGTGTTTTCCATGAGTTTACTGGAGTCGAGGTAATCCAATACGCGGCCGATGTTTTCATCCAATCCATGCACGGTTTCACAGTAGCGATGGTAGAGGTCATCGAAGGAAGGTACTGGGTCTTTGTCAAGTGGCCCGGTTTCCATGTGGTCGATTCCATGAATGCCATACCGTCGCTCCCGAATCCAGTTGGATTGAGTTTGGTAATTGCTTTCGGTATTGGCCATGGTCATTGGGTAATCAATGGCCTTGTCTTCATAACGTCCGTGGTGGCGTGGCGCTGGTTGAAAAGGGTAATGCACTGCTTTGAATGAAAGGTAGAGCAGGAAAGGATCTTCATCGGTGCGTGTCTTGAGCCATTCAAGCGCTTGATCAGCTAATATGTCGGTGGTGTATCCTTTGAACGACTTTCTGGAACCGTTCAGATTGAGTTCGGGATCGAAATAGGTTCCCTGTCCCTTGAAACTGACCCAATGATTGAAACCTTTGCGAGGTTCATCATGGTCGTGGCCCATGTGCCATTTGCCCACGAAGCCAGTTGTGTATCCGGCTTCCTGGAGGTACTCGGGAAAGAACCGTGTCCCATCTGCCACTGGACGTTGATTATCAACCACACGGTGATGATGCATGTACTGTCCGGTCAGGATGGTTGCTCGACTGGGGCTGCAAAGTGAAGTGGTGACAAATGCGTTCCTGAAGTGGGCGCCCTGCATGGCCATGCGATCCAGATTCGGCGTTTCGAGAAAGGCCGGCCCTTCCTCCATGAATCCCATGAAGTCATGCCGGTGATCATCGCTTAAGATAAGCACGATATTTCTGGGAGCTGCCCAGCTTGTCCACCCACAAGACATGACAAAGCACGTCCACAGAAACAACAGAAAAATTCGCATGCCACTATCCACTCAAGAAAAACGGATCATCGCAAGGCAAGAATGGTGAGAAGGATTCCAATAGTTGCAATCATCACTGCGGAAAGGAACTTTTCTTTTTTACCGCAGAGAGCAAAAATAATGTAGAGTTAAGGTTTATTCATCTCTGAGTCTTCGGTGTGCTTTTTGAATTTCAGTAATCCTGTTTCACGGAAAAAATCACCTCCGATTCGCTTATTTCAACGGTACTTTCCGGTGTGCATGTCGTGAACGGCACCCACAATCCTGACACTGCCGCCTTTGAGGCTCTTACGCAGGTCGGGAATGGGTGAAAGGCGTCGTAGCGATTGTTCGACGTTCTGATGAACCGCTTGCGGCTCCACAGCTGGTATGGCCCATGACCAAGATCAATTTGGTGCTCAAATGGTCAATGGCGTATTCAATGCTTGCCGTGACGTCGGTGTCCACCACATTGCCCGCTGCACAAATTACAAACAGATCCCCGAGCCCCGATCAAAAACAAGTTCGGGTGGCACACGTGAGTCGCTGCATCCCAGAACGACGGCGAACGGATGTTGTCCTTTTTCCAGCGACTGTCGCCAGTCGGGTGTATCGTGTGTGGGGCGTGATTTTCCGCGCGCGAACCCAGCGTTGCCTGCTTTCAGGTTTTTCAATGCCTCATCCGCACTGACCACCCTTGCAGCGTCCAGATTGTTGGGCTCTTCTAATTGAATTACAAATATGCAGGTCAACAAAATTCATCCGACCGAGGCCTTCAGTCTGGGGATGATCACAATGTATTTATCTTTATTTTACTGACGCACCATAAATGATCCCAGGTGCGGATGAAAATATCGCCGTCGGACATGGCCTGAGTAGAGTTGCACATCGCCTTGTCCAGCGGATTGATGGCAATTAGATTGAATGACGGACTTGCTTCCAGAATGACCATTTCCGAGCCTTGATTCAGGCAGTACAAGTGTTCACCGCTGCGAATCATAGTGGACCAGGTGGAGCTTTTTCGTGCCTGTCCGCGGGCTCGTTCTTCCCAAATGGTTTTGCCAGTCTTCAAATCCTGGCAGGTTGCGATTCCGGATGAATTGAGGAAATAGATATGGCCCTCATAGATCACTCCTGATCCGATGTTGTTGCCTTTTCCCACGTTTTGCCAGAGTCGGTGAGAGCGGGTGACCTCACCCTTTCCGCCCAGGCGGACACCGATGGTGGAACCTTTGTAGCCACCCATGCCAACCGCCATGCCATCTCCAACAATGGCGGAAGTGTAAACGAGAGGGTTCATGCCCGAAGCCCACCAGATCTTTTCACCATTCGCCGGATCAAAAGCCACCATGTTGTTAGGAAAAGTCATGATCAATGCTTCACGATCTTGATAAGCCACGGGGAGGGGCGTGCTGAAGGAGCCTGTATTACCATTTTCATTGCCTCGAAAGCCATCGGTCCTGCCTTTTTGGTTCACTTCGGGCTCTACATATTTCCAGACCGTTTTACCGGTTTCCTTGTCTAAGGCATAAATCGCGGCATGAGGGCCGGGACCGTGGTAGATAATACATAAATCACCGTGGAAAACGGGAGAAACGGCACTGCCCCAAATGTGAACCTGAGGGCCAAGATCTCGATTCCATAGAATATTTCCGTTCAAATCATAGGCATAAACACCAGCTGATCCGTATGTTGAAACAATGCGTTTACCGTCGGTAGTAGGCGAAGCAGCGCAGTAGGGATTTTGCGGGTGAGTAGTTTCCTTCTGATCGTAAATGATTTCCTGTTGCCAGAGGCGCTTGCCGGTTTGTCTGTCAAAAGCCAGCGTCATGCGTCGATGTTCTTTTTCGATGGCCTGAGTAATGATCACCTTCCCGTCTACCACGATGGGCGAGCTGTTCCCACG
>OJCR01000039.1_pt1 | contig 67705 bp, 42 predicted proteins | sample 1591611 | NCBI WGS metagenome assembly OJCR01 (sample SAMN05416815, study PRJEB24817) | seawater metagenome | isolation source: Sea water | place: Canada:Atlantic | collected 2013-07
GATCAGCCTCGGTCTCGTGGGCTCGGAGATGTGTATAAGAGACAGGTATATGAACCCCCAGGATCTGATCAGATGCCTCATCAGCAAGCATTTTCACCCAGCCATCAACTGCCCCTGAGGCTCGAGCCCTTCCGTTCGCCCGGAAATGAAATACACCTTTGCGATACGCTGTCGAAGCTTCTTTGAGAGATTCCTCTGTCGCTCCGACCATTGCCAGCTCAGGGTGGGTGTAGACCACCGAGGGAATATGTTGATAATCTACGGAACGGGTTTCACCGCATAATGTCTCAGCAAAGGCAACTGCCTCTTCTTCGGCTTTGTGAGCCAGCATCGGACCAGTCACAAGATCACCCAATGCGTAAATACCGGGTATATTCGTTTCGAATCCTTTGCTCACTTGAACCTTACCTTCCGAATCAAGCTCAACGCCTATCGAGTCCAATCCTAATCCTTCTAAGAAGGGCTTGCGACCGACTGCCACCAAAATATGACTGCACTCAATTGTATCACCACCTTCCAATGCTATTTGACATTGATCTCCATTACGCATTGCTGATGTCACTTTTTTGCCAAACTGGAACTCCAGACCCTGTCGGTGAAGAATTCGCTGAGCTTCCAGAGCGGTTTCGCCATCCATACCTGGAAAAATTTGTGGACGCATCTCTAATACGGTCACTCGACTCCCCAGGCGCTTCCAAACAGACCCCAGTTCAAGCCCGATATACCCACCACCGATGACAACCAGGTGTTCTGGTACATTTTCGAAGGACAATGCCTCTGCACTGGAAACAATTCGCTCTCCATCAAAGGGTACGCTGGGCAATGAAACGGGCTGACTCCCAGTCGCGATGAGAATATGCTTTGAATGAACGAGGGTTGAGGTGTTGTCAGCTGATTCTACTTCCAGCGACCCTGATCCAAGGATGCGTGCAGTGCCGCATATCAATTCTACTTTATTCTTTTTGAAAAGCGTTTCGACCCCTTTTCCAAGCATATTGACGGTTTGCTGCTTGCGCTTCATCATGCGGTTTAAATCCAGCTTGGGCCTCTCCACCACCACTCCGTGTTGAGCAAGCTGCTTGCCAGCGAACATGAAGTGAGCACTCGATTCCAATAAAGCTTTGCTTGGAATACAGCCGACACGCAAACAGGTTCCACCCAGAGAAGGCGCCTTCTCAATACAGGCCACGTTCAGACCGAGCTGAGCGGCACGAATAGAGGCCACATAACCACCCGGCCCACTCCCAATCACTGTCAAATCAAACTGCTTCTCCTCCGCCATTGTTGTTCCTTTTTTGAAATAGTTTTACTGTAATAAACTGACTGAACAGATTTGAGCCTAAAGGTTTCTGAGGACAAGCAGGAAATAGGAAAAATACCTGTCCTTTTGATGGCTATTCGTCTCGATGAGCTTTCCATTTCTGCCAGTAACCCCAAGCTTTCTTCAAATTATCCGGCATGAGATCAAGAGCCGCATCTCTCGGAGTCATCTCAATTCCTGACCAGTCAATGACATCCGCGCCTGCACCACATTGAGGGCATGAAGAAGATGTTGACTCACTCGGCAAACAAGAATTACAAAAAAGGTAATGACACGACGGACATTCAAATCCTGCCCTCTCGTTCTGGTGTTTCAGGCAACTGTAACTCCCATCTTTCAGGGGGAGCGATTCTGATCGCTGCGAAGAGCCACCTTGTTCAGTCACTGCTTTATCTTCCATGACCATGATCATTAGGGTCCCCAGATTGAGAGTCTGGCCAGGTTTCAATGGACTCGATTGCACAAATGCACCATCGAGAAAAGTTCCATGCATCGAATCCACATCCGCGATATGATTACCATTGTGATCTATGGTAATCACACAATGATGCTCAGAAACCGCCAACTCATCGATCACCACATCATTATCAGCGATGCGACCAATGCGGTGTTCACCTGGTCCAAGATGAATGATGCGCTCTTTTTCGTCCCAAGTCCGATACTGAAGTTTCAGCTTTTGCATATCCTTTTTCTTACATGAAAGTCGGGTTTTAAGGAACAGGAAAAAGATTGAGGAAACCTAGAGTTTCGCATAGTTGTTATTTATTCATGCAAATTCTAGTTTTCAGTTTGACGGGCGCCGTAAGTGGTGTCATTAGCGGATTATTCGGCGTAGGGGGTGGGATAATTATCGTGCCAGCTTTGACCTATTTCTTGAACCTTCCAATCAAGACAGCCATTGGTTCATCGTTGGCCATTATCATACCAACCGCACTGATGGGCGCGAGCAAGCATTTCCATCAGGGCAATATTGATTGGAAAGTGGTTATGTCTGTCGCCCCCATGGCAGTAGCAGGCGGTTATGCCGGAGCTTGGCTCACGCAACACATTGAACCAGCATACATTCGTAAAGGCTTCGCTGCCCTGATGATTTACGTAGGCATTCAGCAATTCTTCAAATGAGACGCTCAAACCAGATTCTGCGAATTACACTGCTCATCAGCCTCTACCTCCAATGGCAGCTATGCAGCGCTGCCCATGTCGAGGTAAAACTCAAAAGCGGGTCCGCCCTTGAAGGCAATCTGCTTGCCGAAAAAAGAGATCAGTTGGTTCTGGATGTTGGATACACTGTGTTATTGATTCCACGATCGGAAATAGAGCGGGTGAAGAAAGGGCCTCTTGAGAGAGATTTGCAGAGCGAAATTTCGAAAACAGACTTCGATCAAACCATGCACGGATCAGGACTCTATTTAGAGTCCGATAAAGAACTTCAGGACCAGTCCGTTGTTGCTTTGAGCAAACAACTTGGCCCAGCAGTAGTGCAGGTTCGAACACCCTCGGGATTGGGATCAGGCTTCATTATTCATCCGGAAGGCTATTTGATCACCAACTATCATGTGATTGAAAGTGAAACAGAAATTACCATCGAGGTGTATCAAGAAGAGAAAGGTGCATTGAAGCGCGCAGCCTTTGACAGAACACGCACGGTTGCATTGGATAAATTTGCAGATCTGGCATTGTTAAAGTTGGAGAACGAGAAGGATGAAAACACAAGGTTCCCTTATGTGCAACTGGCCCGTATGAGTACGATTAAAGTTGGGCAACCCGCATTTGCAATCGGAAGTCCACTTGGACTGGAACGCACGGTGACAGAGGGGATTGTGAGCACGAAAACAAGGGAGTTCGAAGGACGACTTTTCCTTCAAACCTCCACGCAAATCAATCCAGGAAACAGCGGTGGGCCGCTTTTCAATCGAAAAGGGGAGGTCATAGGAGTGACAAACATGAAGCTCAATTACAGCGAAGGGCTCGGTTTTGCAATCCCGGTGGATCGCTTGAAATACTTCTTAAACAACCGTGAGGCTTACGCATACAATCACCAGAACCCAAGTAGTCCATTTCGCTATCTGCCCGCGCCACAGATTATGAATATCAAGCGGTCTCAGGACTGATCTTGAGATGGAGTAAAGAACTCGGCAGGCTAAAATCAAACTAAAGTATCTATCGATGATCGAATCATTAAAAAAACGTATTGTAACAAGGGTCTCACTGGCTCTTTCCTTGACCGCACTTCTGGCACAAAACATTATTTATTCATGGGCTGCCCCCCCCCCTTCACCTGAGGATTGGCTTCCGGAAGACGCTCTTGCAATAATCACACTACCCAATTACGGAGCGGCCAAGGAGTCCTGGAACAATAATCTATACATGCAATTCTGGAATGATCCAGCCATGGCACCTTTCAGAGAAAATGCAGAAAAGTCATTTCAGGAACTGGTAATCAGCGGACTTGAAGAAAACGCTGGCTTCAAGTTAAGCGAACTAACCGAACTCCTCAAGGGACAGGCTACCTTTGCCATCATTCCCTTGCCTGGCAACTCAGATGGGGTAGGACTCCTGGCTGCACTCGACACGGGTACGCAAGCCGAGAAATTAACAGAGTTAATGAACAGGACTCAGGCTAAATTTCAAGAATCCGGCAATCCACTGAAACCTGTCCAGATCCAAAACCTTACGTTTCATAGAGCAGAGATGCAGATGAGCTTTCCTCAACTCGAAAACTTTTCAGAAAACAGTCCAGAGAACAATATGGAAATCATATTCGGACAAAGCGATTCAGTGTTTCTGGCTGGTACTTCTGTCCGGCATCTGGAGCAAACAGTCCAGAAACTCAGCGGGGGTGGCGGTAAATCCATCTCCAGCAAAGCCACTTTCAATCAAATCCATCAGAAACTTTTCAGAAATACCGAAGGTTATGGATGGGTTCAATTCGAGTCTGTCTATGCATTGATTCAGAAATTAGTAAAAGAAAGTACAGCCAGCACGCAAGCAGGACAATCGACAAACCCCATGTCGATGCTCATGCCAAAACCCGAAATCATCCTCAGCGCACTGGGACTGGAGGCCGTACAAGGACTCGGCTTTGCCTGGGGTTCCACACCTGCAGGAACAGCCTTTAACTTGACGGTGCAGGCTCCCAAGAGCAAACGCAAGGGATTGCTAAACCTGATTGAATTTGAACCCAAAGATGCATCCCCACCATCTTTTGTTACAGACGATGTGGTCGCGTTTCAACGCATTAGGTTTGACGCTCGAAAAACCTGGGAAAAACTCGAAAAAATGCTGGGGGAAATTTCGCCACAACTATCGGGGATCCTACAAATGACCATGGGATTGCTTGGGAAAGACCGTGATCCAAATTTCGATTTCCGAAGAAACCTTATCGACAACTTGGGAGACGATTTCATCGTGGCGCAGTGGCCTCCCAAATCATCTGAAATGGATGACATGATTAACCCTCCTGAGATTATCCTTGTCGGAAGCCCCAACCCAGAGCCTTTGGTAAAGGCATTTATTGCCGCAAGTGGACTCTTACCGGGGAATGGAGTTCTGAAGGAGCGTTCTTTTCTCGGGCGGACTGTTCACTCAATTAACGTCCCCAGTGGTGCTGCGCCAGCACCGGGAGGATCTTCCGCGGCAATGGAAACGATGGGACTCCATTTCGTAGCAAGCGGCATGTATGTCGCTTTCAGCACAAACGAATCGATGCTTGAATCTTACCTGCGGTCAGCCAAGGGACCAGGACGCCCATTGAAATCGAAACCTGAATTTCAGCAGGCCGTGAATGCCGTCGGTGGATTCAAATCAGGGTATGTCTATTACCAGAGTTTGGAATCATCAGTGGGGCTCATGTACGAAAACGTGCGAGAGAATCCAGAGTCTCTCTTCTCTGGTTTGATGGGAATGGGACTCGACTCAGGATTGACAGGTGGTTCTGCACCCGAAGATGCGTTGGAAAGATTCATGGATTTCAAAAAACTGCCTCCATTTGATCAGGTGAAAAAATACTTTCACTTCAACGTATCAGGAAACAGCAGTGATGAGAGCATGCTCAATTTGAAATCCATGTCCCCCATCCCAACATCACTGAGACGCTGAAGAGCGTCCTGACATTAACCAACTATTTTAAAAGCCATTTTCTAGGTTTAAGCACGGTGCATCTCTGCGATGATATCCCATTCATTGGATGGCAGGAGACTTGATTAAAATGCAAATCGGGACAGGATATGATGATCTTGCGCATTGGCTCAGTTCTGGCAATAAAGCCAATGCGTTTGTCATCCATCCTCCCCGACTAAGCCCCACGGAAATTTTTCCTTCACCTGCGGGTGAAGGGTTTCTAGGGGTTTATTCTTCTGGTTCAACAGGCAAACCAAAATTGATTTGGTGGAATCTTAAAGCGCTGCATTCCAATTGCTCGAAATACTCGAATGCCGCAGGGTGGACATGGGCTACCTGCTTTCAGCCCTGGTCCTTCGCTGGGGTCCATCTCGCATGTCAGGCCCATATTTCTGGAGGCAAGGTATTGAGTCTAGGGCATGATTGGCAAATAAATCATTCTATTCTGCAACAGGATAAACCACAGGCCCTTTCTGTAACTCCTACATTTATCGACCTGCTCATACAGTCCAGAAAAAGCTCAAAATCAACAGATTGGTCTCCTCGGCAAATCAGCATCGGAGGCGAAATCTTGCGTGCATCAACTGGAACACGCATCCAATCGGCGTATCCATCGAGTCGAATCACGTTGATTTACGGCTCGGCAGAGGCAGGTGTGATCGCAAAAACAACTCGGCATGATGGGTGGTATCCTCTTACATCCATTCAAAAACGGTTTGATGATTTTAAGTTTGCAGACAATCAGCTCTTCTTGAAAAGACAAGGGCAATGGATCCCCACTCATGACCTCTGCGAAATCCGAACGGATCACTTCAGGCCAGTGGGAAGGCTTGACAGAATCATGAACATTGGCGGTGAGAAGGTATCCCTGGATGAAATTGAATCGGTGGCTGAAAGTTTTCCTGAAGTGCGAAGAGCGAGTGCCAATTCCGTGCCAAATACTGTCGTTGGGCGAATTGTTTCATTGAAGCTGGAGGCTGCTGTTGCCGAAGCTGACGATGCACTTTTGGAAACCGTCCTGAATAAAATGCGAAAACAACTCAGCAAACCAGCGTGGCCAAGATGGTGTGAATGGGGAAATATTCAGGATACGAACAATGGCAAAAAATCATGCGACACGGGCGCGCAAAAAATATGAATGACTTGAGTAATAAGCGCTTTTTTGTGACAGGAGGCAGCAAGGGTCTTGGTCTTGAGTTATGTCGCGCACTATTGAGATCTAATGCAAGAGTAGTGACCTGTGCCCGATCCCAAACTCCCGAACTCGAAGCGTTGGAATCTGAATTCGACAATAGTCTTTCCTTTATCAAGGCAGATCTTTCCAACGAGGCGAGTGTGCTCTCACTCATTGATCAAGCTGGTCTGGTTACAACAACCTTTGATGGTTTTGTTGCCAATGCTGCACTTGGAGCAGATGGACTCCTGACCATGATGCCGAAACCCAGGATTCGACAAGCCCTGGATAACAATCTCTATTCCGTCATTCTGATGACACAGGCCATATTGAAAGGGTTCCTTGCCTCTGAGACCAAGGGTAGCTTGGTATTTATTTCTTCCACCTGCGCAAAACGTGGATTCAAAGGGCTGAGCGTTTACGCTGCGACAAAAGCAGGCCTTTGCGGATTTTCGAAAAGTATTGCGCGAGAATATGGACAAAGAGGCATTCGGAGCAATGTGGTTTTACCGGGTTTTCTGAAAACTGAAATGACCGCATCTCTCCATTCAAATCAAACCGAAGCGATTCGCAGAAGGACGCCGTTGAATCGTCTGGGCATGCCATCTGAAATCGTTCATACAGTGCTGCATCTCTTGTCCGAAGCCTCCAATTTCACTACGGGATCAGAGTGCGTCATTGATGGAGGACTGACGAGTTAATTCCAGACTCACCACTGATTCAAAGCAACTTCATTCAACAAAATGCCCGTATGAGCCAAGCTACTTTGGGACCAGGATCCCTCCTTGATGAAGACTTCATTCGAAGCCAGTTTAAACAACTTGGCAAGAACGTGAAAATTTTTACTGGTGCCCGAATCGATAACCCTGAGGCGGTCTCTGTCGGTGATCATACTCAGATCGATGAAGGGGTGTTCCTTTTTGCGGGTAAAGGTATTGCTATCGGATGCCATGTCCATCTTGCATTCACCTCATCTGTTTCTGGAGGAGGCCATTGCATTATCGGTGATTATGCCAGTATTGGTGCAGGAGTCAGATTGATTACGGGTACAGAAAATATCACTGAAGGATTGACCAACCCTACGGTCTCAAAAAACTGCCGCAAGACACACCGATCCACGATTGAAGTCGGAGATCATGCCGTCATTTTCACCAACAGCATCATCTTCCCTGGTGTAAAAATCGGAGAAGGAGCCGTCGTTTCTGCTGGGTCCATCGTGCATCACGACCTGAAACCATGGACCATTTATGGCGGCATGCCACTAACAGCAATCAAACGACGCGACAGCAATCAGGTAATCACGGCCGCCCAATAAAACACATCCAGCGATTATTTAATGCCGAGCTTTCGGCTTGTGATGAATCAACGGCTGTGCCCTCTTTCCTGAATCCTCCAGAATTGCCCCTCCAACAATTCGGCCAACTCAGAATGTGATTCGATCAAATTCACTTTTTCCGATAAATCAGCTTTGAGATCAAACAAGGCAAAAGGTTTCTCAAACGCCTTTCCTCTGGGTTGTTCCCTCCCACCTGACCCGCTTCCAAGCACCAACTTCCATCTCCCATCACGAATCGCAAACATGCCTGCACCGGAGTGATGTATCACGGGCGGGCGATGATGATCTGCTTCGGGCGCGTGCAGCAGTGACAAAAAACTAACGCTGTCCTCGCCCGCTGCTGAAGGGATGTCACGATCTATGAGCTGTGCGACCGTGGCATAATAATCCGTCAGACAAATGGTTTGTTGGCACGCAGAGCCGGCTTTGACCCTGCCGGGAAACCGCACCAGAAAGGGCACGCGATGCCCTGCTTCCCACACATCACCTTTGGTGCCGCGCAATGGACCGTTTGAGGTGTGACGATCGGCCCGATAGGCCTGTGCACTCTCATCATCGACATGATCCTCGACACTGAAATCGTTGAGTCGTCGCATGAACGACCCATTGTCGCTCGAGAAGACGACCATCGTGTTGCCCTTCAAATTGAATGCATCCAGCGATTCAAGGACACGGCCAACGATGGCATCACACTGGACGATAAAATCTCCATAGGGTCCGAGCTTGGTATGACCTTTGAAGCGGGCATGTGGAAGCACTGGTTTGTGAGGAGCTGTCAATGGCATGTATAAAAAGAAAGGGTTTTCCGACTGGCTTTTTTGTTCCAGAAAACCCACCGCCTTGTCCGTCAATTGATCCAGACAATCCTCCATGACAAAATCGGATCCAATGGGGCCCTCGCGAAGGTAGGCAGGAAAGGGTTGCTTTGCTTGCCGTTTATCAGGCAATGCTGTTACCTGTTGATTCTCAAGATACACATACGGTGGAAAATCCAGCGAAGCGGGAATGATATAGCTGTATTCAAAACCAAAGTCGTTGGGCCCCCATCGCACAGCTTGAGTGTAATCGATATCCTCATGGTTGGACAATCGATGAAAATCCAACCCGAGATGCCATTTCCCAACCACACCCGTGTGATACCCGTGTCCTTTTAAAAAGCGAGGTAAGGTCAAACGATCCTCTTGTATGAGATGATCGCTGTAACCGTTCAACACACCCCGCTTCAACCTGGATCTCCAGCAATAGCGACCTGTAAGCAATCCATATCGGGTCGGCGTGCATACAGCAGAAGGTGCATGAGCATCCGTAAATCGCATCCCCTCATGCGCTAGTCGATTCAGGTTTGGTGTGGGGATTTTGGACTTTGGATGATAGGCCTGAATATCCCCGTATCCCATGTCATCTGCCAAAATAAACACCAAATTAGGTGAATCGCCGGCATCGACCGGCGTTGGAAGCAAACTGGCAAAAAGAAAAACCAGATATCCATTTATTGTAAACCACCTGAATAAGACTGTGATGATCATTGCATCCTTCCCTTGAAGTTTGAGTTTCACGATCAAACCATGATTTCGTGACACACAGAGCCATGCACATCAGTGAGTCGAAAATCTCGCCCAGAATATCGATAGGTTAACTTTTCATGATCCAGGCCCATCAAGTGCAATAAAGTCGCATGAAAATCGTGCACGTGCATTGGGTTTTCGGTAGCCATCATTCCCAGCTCATCTGAACCACCATACACCAAACCGCCCTTCACGCCTCCTCCTGCCAGTAACATCGAAAACGCCGTGTGATGATGATCTCGGCCAGCCGGCTTGTCATCACCATTCCGGATCTCCGAATAAGGAGTACGTCCAAATTCCCCGCCCCAGACCACCAATGTATCTTCCAGTAATCCGCGACGCTTGAGGTCCGTGATCAAAGCCGCGCTTGCCTGGTCACTATCAGCGCATAATTTGGTATGAGAAGCATTGTGATTAGAATGTGTATCCCACGGTTGATTACCCTTGTTGGTGTAGTAAACAGTGACACACCTTACACCAGATTCCACTAACCGACGTGCCATGAGGCACGATTGGGCAAATGTCGATTTCCCATACATTTCCCTCGTGCTTTCCGACTCTTTTTCGAGATCCAGAGTGTCAAATGCCTGCATTTGCATGCGGTAAGCGGTTTCCATAGAGCGAATTTGCGCTTCCAGCTCGCTGTCCCCAGCCCTTGCATCCATGTGCTTTTGATTCAGGGCTTCTACCAAGTCGAGTTGTTCCCTCTGCTCCTGCAACGAATACCGTGGATTGCGAATGTGACGGATTAATTTATCCACCTTGAGATCAGACGTAAGAATGCTTGTTGCCTGATATTTCGCGGGCAGAAAACTATTGGACCACAAGGCAGGCCCCACCACGATATTGGAGCTTGGGCGAAGTACGACATAACCCGGTAAATTTTGATTTTCTGTTCCCAGCCCGTATAATAACCAGGATCCAAACGCAGGTCGTATTGGCTGAATATTTCCTGTATGCATCTGCAACAATGCCGGCTCATGATTGGGAACATCCGTATGCATTGAACGGATGATGCAGCAATCATCAATGACCTTGGATAGGTGAGGCAAGGATTCACTGACCGGAATACCGCTCTGACCATGATTACTGAAACTGAAGGGAGATGGCATGAAACCGGATGATTTGGGCTTCTTGTAAAGGTTTCCGGTGGGTTGGCTTCCTTCATAACGTGCCAATGCAGGTTTGGGATCAAATGTATCCACGTGGGAAGGGCCACCATTCATGAAAAGAAAGATGACACGCTTTGCTCTTGGCTTTATCTGTAGCTCTTGACGGGGTGTTTCGAGCTTGCCCGATTGAGCCTGTTGTGCACTGATCAAGCCGGCAAGGCCAAGCATTCCAGAGCCTACCGCGGTTTTTTCAAGCATGGTGCGACGAGACATATTTGCCGCGATCGTTTCCAGATTGGGGCGCGTGGGAATATTCATGGGTTAATCGAGGTAAAGCATTTCATTGGAAATCATCAGTGCTTGCGCCAGTAATCCCCAACGCTCCTTTGTTGGGGATTCCTTTCCAGGCTTCATGAGAAATGCTTTTGCAAGAGTGTGCTCGGTTTCATCCGGAGCTCTTGCAAGTATTTGCTGATAGACCTTTTGGACGCCCTCTTTAATACCCGTTTGATCTGCTAATTTCTTGACCAGTTGATCTGCCTGCCGAAGCATGAAAGGACTATTCATGGCAAAAAGCTTTTGAAGAGGCGTTGTCGTCACACTGCGTTTGTCGGCGTGAACATTCGCATCGGGGTAATCCATTTGTATCAACAGATCGTTCAACTTGAGGCGACTGACTCGAGCGAAAACGGTTCGACGAACATTTTCCGGGTCATTCAATTCCAGAGATGGACCACCTTTTAAATACAGATTACCAGAAACAGCCAGCAGTGAATCTCTCCACATTTCGACACTCAAACGTCGTCGGGACATGCGTGAGAGCCATTGATTGTCCGGATCTTTCTGTAAGGAATCAGAGCCCCCAAGTGAAGATTGCCGGTAGGTGGATGACATTACCATTTCCCTGACCAGGTATTTGGTTGAGGCACTGTTCTTGATGAATCGCACTGCAAGATCATCCAGAAGTTCGGGATGCGTAGGCTCATCCCCCAATGCACCGAAATTACTGAGACTACCCACGAGACCACGCCCGAAAAATAAGGACCACAACCGATTGACGTATATACGGGCCGTCAATGGATTTTCTTTTGCAGCAATGCGATCAGCCAATTCGCGCCGTCCACTCTCTTCAGTCTTGAAACTGACCGACTGGTCGCTGCTCAGCCACCGAGGAAATCCTCTTGGCGCTTTATCGCCTGGCTGATCCACATTACCACGCTGGAAGATTGCAAGATCTTCACCTTTCCTGTCTTTGACCAGGTGTGCGGTGAATCGATGCGCCTTGAGATCTTCTTTGCTGACCTGATCACTGGGTTTGTCGTAGGCCACATTCACCAGTTCGGTGCTGGAGAATACCCCAGCCAGCCCGTAATAGTCTCTCATGGTGATTGGATCGAATTTATGATCATGACAACGGGCACAACTGACTGTCAGGCCTTGAAAAGTTCGCATCACGGTGTCCACTTGATCAGCCCATTCTTCGGCCTTCACCTCCAAGCGGCCTCGGTTGTAATATTTGGGACCCAGACCAATAAATCCGGTAGCAACCAAATCTTCGTGTGAAGTGTCTTCGTAGAGATCTCCCGCCAATTGCAGTTTGATGAAATCAGTGTATCTCAGATCGCGGTTGAAGGCATCGATCACCCATTGCCGATAACGGTATGCGTTGGGATAGAAATCTTTCGTGTCGTTGCCTACCTGATGAGCCTGATCTTCAGCATAGCGAGCCAGATTCAGCCACATGCTTGCCATTCGCTCCCCAAAGCGAGGCGATTCCAACAATCGATCGACCCTCTGCTGATAGGCATCTGGAGATGAATCCTGAACAAAATCCAAGATATCTTCGTAACTTGGAGGCAATCCAGTCAGGTCAAAATAAAGTCGTCTGAGGATCATCGATCTTGAAGCCTCTTGAGCAGGCTCAAGGCCTTTATTTTCAAGCGATGATAAAATAAAAAAATCGAGGCGTTGCCGCGGCCAGTCATTGGATTTCACTGAGGGCCTTTGTCCTGATACAGGAGGTTGAACAGCCCAGAAGGAGGCAGCCTCATCCCAATCAATCCCGTCTCCATAAGAATCGGCGAGATTTGATACAGCCCCCAGCAGGAAGGAACATGAAAAGCCCAGGATCAGAAGAAACCGACCACGTAACAGACCACACTCGAATGTGGTGTCCTCATGTCTGAAGATGTATCTCAACAATGGTTTCATGGGTGGAAAAAATACTACACAAAATCATCCCAATGACAAGTGCTGATGAGCGGCATCTAAACCGCCAGTGCGCCGGAGCTTTTGCGTCGTTTTCCCCCTAAGGTGACACCTCTCCGGGCATTGGTAAGGAGTGAGTTCTGGATAAACGCTTCAGCTCTGCATCTACATCCTCACCCTCATAAAACCAAACCCAACCCTTGATTCGATGTGATTCACCGGGTTCGAGATCAGGGAATTGAGGGTCTGAGTGCATGCAAGGAACAGGAGGATTTGCCCAGAGACGCAGACATCTTTCCCATGCGGTGATGATCCACTTCTTGCGATCTTCTGAGTGTGCCAATGCATACGGCGTTTGTAGCGACTTGTTCCAGTTACTCTGTGCATCAAAGGATTTGGCCCCTTTCAACATGACACAGTTTTGAACGCGAAGATCCGTAAGTTTTTCAGGCGTCCCATTTTCTAGCCATAATTCCATCTCCACATATTTCTCGTGAGCCTCTACCTCTGCTCCAAAAGTAATTCCATTGGGAAGAATGCGTTCATGCGATAGTGATCCGTCTCCTTTCACGTTCCATTCAAGTTGCGGCAAGGAAAAATTCTTTCGATCCCATATGGTGTCAATGTGCGTATGCGCCAAATAGGTGAGCCCAAGATTGGACCAGATCGCTTCTGGGACATCCACGACCACATAGCTATCAGTATCCCATGGAGTAAAGACGGTTATCTTAGTCTCTCGTTGAGGATTGATTGCCCCCTCCAGGAAACCTGCTCTTGGGTGCACCCCGCCGGGGTATGGCACAACCCGCACTCGGTTTGGCACTCCAACCCAATCGTTGGAATCCCATGCATCGCCCCTTGCACTGGCATCAATTAAAGTTCGAACGGGAAGCGATTCATAAAACTTCCGGGCCTCTTCATATTCCTTCAAGGCCTTGATGGGAAGCAATGCCTTGCTGCGCTCAATCTCCAGATTGACTCGATCGATCAGGTATTTACGTTCCTCGAAACTGGGCAGGAGAGGTTGGCCTTGAATTTGAATATGCCACGGCGAAGTATGCGCAAAACGAACCCTTCCACCAGGACGATCTTCCCATGCGCGGACGGCGAACCATCCCGATTGAGATACAGGTAGGTCAGTTTGAAATTCAGTCCGATATGCACCAGATCCGGTCTTCTGGTTTCTTCCCATGATCGTCCTGATGGGCTCTCCATTGGAAATAATTTCTGCAAAACTCAATGGATGTTCACTGAGGATTTCTCCTTTGATCGCTGCAGGGAAAAGACCCTTCGATTGAAATAGCTGACCAGGTGGTTTGTCATTGAGCGTGGTAAACACCATGGGACCGGTGGTCACAAAACTACGTCCGCTTTTCAATCCACTGATCCAGTTTTCATAACTGAAACCATCCGGTTGCTCAACATACACCCGCCCAAACCCGAGAGGAACAGGATGCACACCGCTAGCTGTGCCGGCAGTGGGCACCATATTCACCCCACAGTTCAAAAGTGCATAGTAATTGGCCAAGGTAAACTGGATCCATTCACGTTCGTTACCTGATTGGGCATTCAAGGGCGGCCTCATGTATTTCGGAGTTGGGCTGCTCCAGTTGGTAAAGGCAAATTTCGTTCGCCACATGTGATTATTTGCCAGCTCGTATAGTTGAATCCCCATGGTCGGCGGCAATGACATGGACCATGGCCAGTCATGTTTATCCAGGTCCAACAGCGCTCCCTGACGTCTTGCTTCAAGGGCCACTTCCTTGACGGTTGGCACCCCCAGTTCAAAAGGTTCTTGGTGGCCAAGCGCAAACACAGCCCCCAGAGTATGCCGCTTACTCCCGATAGAAAAAATCTCCCATTCGGTGTTGCGAGGCCAAATCACGTGCGTATCGTCGACGGATATCAAGGCGTCTGGTGGTGCAGAATGCGTGGTTTTATCCCCGGAAATGGGTGTTGTGAAAGCCTGTGTAACCCAGTAGGTGAGCGGGAAGGCGACATTCAGATTTTCGGCCAACATGGTATTGGGCAAGTCTTCCAGAGTACGATGCACATGTGTGTCTCCTGAATACCATCTGCGCTTGGCCATGTTGACCCAGCGTTTGAGCGGCAATCGCAACTCAACGGAATCATCCCCCACGACCACTGTTTCTGATAAAGTAAAGTATTCCTTGCCATGCTCAATCGTCCATTCGTAGGTCCCTGAAGGGAGTTTCGCCTCAAATGGATGCGCTGAGACGGTGGTATGAAATTCCTGCGATTCTGATTGAATCCAGTTTTGTTTCTCATATCTCACGGCTGAACCTTCGGCATCCTCCGATGCAACAAAATGCCACCCTCCCCTGTAGTCTTTGATATACACCCTGGTAGGGATTAATTGTCTGGTATCCGCATCAATCACCTCGACACGAACCGTGTGCAGGGGTGCAACTTCTTCTTGTTTAGCGTTCCAGAATGCCAAAGCAGCATGCCAGGGTTGCAGGATTTCTTCTTTTTGATTTGAACTGAGCGCTGCATTGGCCCGTAGTGAAGTCATCCTTTCTTCGCACCATTGAATGAAAAACTGTGCGGATTCATTTTGTTGAGGTGCGAGTCTTTCACCGCCCAGCTCCACATAAAATGGTGCGGTAGCAGCAAAGCGCAGTGTGTTCTTTTTGGAAACAATCGCCCTGACCAGGAACCATCCACTTTCATGAATCGGTATCGAACCAGGAAATGGATGAGTCATTACTTGACCGTTATGCACGATTTCTATCCGGTCAATCGGATCATTACTGTCCACCGCTCCGAGCAGTTCAATATTGATGAAATCCTTATCCGTCCTGAAGACATGCCCCGGCAATTGACCATTGGCTCTAACTCTCAGTAATGGACCGTTGGATACAAAGACACGCCCCGCTTTCATGCCCTCAAACCATTTATCCATGGTTGGTTCTCCCTCAAAGTGAACATAGGCACGGTTGTAGCCAACGGGATTGGGCAGCACGCCGCTCGCCGATCCCGCAGATGGAGGTATACGAATCCCACAATTCAACAGGTGATGATAAATCTCCTGAGTCCACCAACCGTTGCCTTGAGGGTTGGGTAAGCGAATGGTATCTCGCGGTTTGCCCCAGGCTTCATTTTCCAGCATGCCATGCCGGTAGTGATGATTATTTGCAATCCCGATCGAATCACCAATCCCATTGGCGATCCACATCGGCACATCCCACCAGAAAGGTTTTTCGATATCGATCCAGGCTCCTGCGGTTTCACCTGCTTTGGCATAAACCAGCGAGGAAGGAAATTGCTTGCGCCCTGCGGTAACATCCAGAGCTTGTTTCAGATTGAAATACAGAAGAGCCCCCCCCATCCCGCTCATCCTCTCCCGCGATCCATTGCGCAAAACGATTTGTATCAAATCGGCGGATCAACGGAGATGGCAAAGGATCTGTATTCCATGGATTATTTTGATTCCACCAGGAAATGACCTGACCAAAGTGAAGGTCTTCGGAGCACATCAATAATTCCACCTGATCAATGGGACGATGGATGTGGGTTTCACCCGACCACCAACCTTCCCTGGCCATATTGACAAGACGTCTCAGTGTGACTGTGATGCTGGTGGAACCCTTGTCTGAGGATATGGAGATGGATTCTGAAACTGGCACCCACTCGGGGCCACGCTCAACGATCAACAGATAACGCCCAGGAACCACCTCAAACCTTGCCAAACCCGGAGATGAGACATGATTGCGAAAGGAAGGCAATTGAGACACGCTTTTCAGCAATGGATCACCGTTCACATCCGTAAGATGTAATCGAGCAGGCATCGGTTCACCTGTCTCCTGATCCAGCGTGCTGATCTTTAGCTGTGCCGAAAAACAATGACCCGGAACGAGCAGGGCCAGGCTGACAAATATGATGAACAAATAATACATGGATGTAACCTTTGGTCTATTGGAGACAAAAAACCTGCTAGCAAACTGAATATAGGCAACCACTGTCTTATGACACCGGGTGATTCATTGGAGAGAAACTATCGCAAACAGCAGAGAATAAAAATAAAAACGAGCCCAGGAGCCAGCAGGCTATCCCTTTCGAGCAACTCGAATCGGGAACAATCCGATCTACCTCTGACCTTTCCCCTGCGTTTGATCATTTTCATGGCGCATGATCCTCGAAATAAATCAAGATACACGCGTTTACCATTTGCAGGAAAGCCGCCTCCCTGAAAACCAGACCCGTTAATTCCTTTGAATCATTATCCAGAAGAGTTACAACCACCGACATGGGTAAGACATTATTTCTATTGGATGGAATGGCGCTGCTGTATCGAGCACATTTCGCTTTTATTTCCAATCCGATCCGAAGCTCTAAAGGGGTAAACACTTCGGCGGTTTACGGGTTTTTGAATGTGTTGCTCGATCTCAAGGAGAATCGCAAGCCAACACATCTTGCTGTAGCGCTTGATACATCGGCCCCCACCGAAAGACACAAAATATTTCCCGCCTACAAGGCACAGCGAGAAGCCATGCCAGAGGAACTCGCCCTGGCCATACCTGAAATCCACCGACTTTGCAAAGCCATGGATATACCATTGATAAGCATGGATGGCTTTGAGGCAGATGACATCATTGGAACCTTGGCACGTGTGGCGGAAACGAAAGGTTTCACCACCTATATGGTCACACCAGACAAGGATTTCTCACAACTCGTTACCCCCCAGACCTTCCTCTTCAAACCGGGGCGAAAAGGTGGAGCCCCCGAGATTGAAGGCATGGATGAAACATGTAAACGCTGGCAAATAAGACATCCAAATCAAGTCATCGACATTCTTGGACTTTGGGGAGATGCATCCGATAACATTCCGGGCGTTCCGGGTGTAGGAGAAAAAACAGCTATCAAACTCATCCATGAATATCAATCAATTGAATCTCTCCTTGAAAACGCAGGTTCAATCAAAGGTAAGCTTGGGGAAAAATTAATCGCCAACAAAGATCAGGCACTGCTGAGCAAAAAGCTGGCCACCATTGATCTCAATGTTCCATTGGATTTTGATGAGACATCCATGATCCTGACCGAGCCCAGCCAAGATCTTTTAAAGCCACTCATTCTCGAGTGGGAATTTAACACCTTAGGAAAACGCCTCTTCGGACCATCCTTCAAAACCGGGCACGGATTCAAACCCGAAAAAACCCCGAAAAAGCAACAGGATCAGGTGGAACTGGATTTTTCAGGCAATCAGGCATCACCCGAGGAAGCAGATGAAGTTTCATCAGCAGATGCCCATTTTAAAACAATCTCAGACGTCCAGCACAAATACACCTGCATTCAAACAGAACCTGATTTGGATAATTTGATTCAAAAATTAAAACAGCAAGATTGCTTTTGTTTGGATACTGAAACAACAGGACTGGACCCCAAAACAGTGGAATTGATTGGGTTCTCCTTCTGCTGGGAAGCAGGGACCGCCTGTTATCTGCCTGTAAACGGTAAGGGATGCCTGCCCGATTCGGTGGTGAAGGATAAATTATCAGCCATTCTCACAAATCCAAATATCAAAAAAGTCGGACACAATCTGAAATACGACCTGAGCGTTCTCGCCTGGAATGGCTATACCGTCAGTGGACCGTTCATTGATACGATGATTTTGCATAGTCTCGTCAAACCCGGCCAAAAACATGGCATGGATGTTGTGGCAGAGGCCTTGCTCGGATATACACCCGTTTCCATCGAATCATTGATTGGCCCCAAAGGTAAAGATCAACACTCCATGAAAGATGTTCCTCTTGCTGCATTGGCAGAATATGCGGCAGAAGATGCGGACGTTACCTGGCAATTGTTCGAAAACCTGCACCCGAAGATTGATTTACTGAACTTGAGCAGAGTGTTTTACGACATTGAGATGCCTTTGCTTCCGGTTCTGGTATCCATGGAATACGAAGGTATCCGACTGGATACTGATTCCATGGTCAAATTTTCTGCGCAGTTACTGGAGATAAAAACCGAACTTGAAAAGGAAATCCATGGTATCGCCGACTCTGAATTTAACATCGCCTCTCCCAAACAACTGGGCGAGGTGCTGTTTGAAAAACTCAAACTGGTAGAAAAACCCAAGAAAACGAAGACGGGGCAATATGCCACCAATGAAAATGTTCTCCAAACCTTGTCGACGGAACATGAGATCGTTCGAAAAATTCTGGAATTCCGAGCAGTCACCAAATTGCGGAGTACCTACGCGGAGGCACTACCTCAAAGTATCTTTAAAGAAACAGACCGCATTCACACCACATTTCACCAGACAGCAACAGCAACTGGCCGACTGAATTCGCAGAATCCAAATCTGCAGAACATTCCCATCCGTCGTGAATTGGGACAAGAAATCCGCAGAGCCTTTGTGCCACGGAGGGACGGATTTTGCTTACTTTCTGCCGACTATTCTCAGATCGAGCTTCGCATCATGGCCTCGATGAGTGGTGACCCTGCCATGCAGTCTGCTTTTGAAACTGGTGGCGATATTCATGCGGCTACCGCCGCGCATGTATATAAGGTAGACCTCGAAAACGTGACCAAGGAAATGCGGCGCAAAGCCAAAACAGTGAACTTCGGGGTCATGTATGGCATCTCGGCATTCGGATTGTCACAGCGGCTTGGCATTCCTCGCAAGGAAGCAGCCGAAATTATTGAGCACTATTTCGAAAGTTTCCCGAGCATCAAAGATTACATGGAAGAAACCCTGGAATCGGCCAGATCCAAAGGTTATGTCGAGACATTGACAGGACGACGAAGGTATTTACCCGATGTGCAATCCGCCAATGGTACTATCCGCAGCATGGCTGAGCGTAATGCGATCAATGCCCCTATCCAGGGAACTGCAGCAGACATGATTAAATTGGCGATGTCCGCCATTTGGCGTGCCATGGAAGAACGCTCTTTTGAATCAAGGCTTGTACTTCAGGTTCACGACGAATTGGTCTTCGATCTCGAAGAATCAGAGCAACAGGAAATCGAACCCTTGGTTCGGGAATCAATGATTCATGCACTGCCTTTGGAAGTGCCCATTGAGGTAGAGATAGGATCTGGAGTACATTGGCTAGAGGCGCATTAATGAGCCTGAAAGCCGAACTAGAATATTTACTTTATCGTTACAACCAACCAAAATCTTGAATGTTTTCTGGTTGTAAGGAGTCTTGTATGGGAATGAAATCCGAGTTGAAGCATCATCATTACAAACTGATTAAAAATAGGTTACATCAAAACAATTAATCCACCCAATGATCACCGTATGCATGAAAAGGCAAGGAAATCAAATTTTTGAATTTTTCTCTTTAAAAACAGCCTGAGAATCGATAGAAATATTACGTCTGCGCGAGTGCGAAGACAGCGGGTTTTGGTGTTAAATTAATCGTGTGTACACCAAGACCCGCTTTGTTTTCCCTCTTCAAGATTCCATTATTTGATCAATGGAGTTGAACCATGCATCATGAAGCTTGCTGAGATCCCAGTCGAATTGGTGCTTGTCCACTCCGATTGATAGAGTCTTGCCCCCGACAGTGCCTATTTTCTCAACTGATATATCCATTACCTCGGCTTGTCCTGTAATTTTCCCAACAAAAACGGAAGGAACAGAAATAATGATACGACCTTGTGTCTCGCCAAAAAGCAACGCATCCAGTCGATCTTGCTCAGCACGTTTGAGTTGAATTTCAGCCCCTATCAAATGCGGTGTGTGTCGAGCGCTCTCCCCTGAAATACAACACTCTCCCAAGGCAACAGCCAAGCCACCCTCACTGCAATCGTGTGCGCTTTGTATGGCTCCCTGCGCGATCCAGCCACGCAGCGCATTATGAATATTCTTCTCAACTGTCAAATCACACCTTGGAGGCAAACCCTTCTTCAAACCGTGACGCACTTTAAAATATGCTGAACCACCCAAACCTTGATAGGGGTCGTCTGAATCGAGGCTTTCACCGATCAAAAGAATGACGTCTCCCTCGTTCTTGAACCATTGTGTGGTAATGTGAGATGGGTCCTCAATCAATCCAACCATGGCGACTGTCGGGGTCGGGTCGATGGCTCCTTTTGGGTTTTGGTTGTAGAGACTGACGTTTCCTCCTGTCACCGGCGCTTCAAAGTGTGTACAGGCATCTGCTAGCCCGCGCACCGCTTCCTTCAATTGCCAAAAAAGCTCTGGGTTGTGAGGGTTTCCAAAATTTAAATTGTCAGTTGTTCCCAAAGGCACCGCACCAGAACAGGCCAAATTACGAGCAGCCTCTGCGACCGCAATCTTACCTCCTTCGTATGGGTCCAGGTAAACATAAGCACCATTCCCATCGACCGACATCGCAAGGTATTTTTCGGGCGGGATGACATCACGATTTGGAGAGTCTTCAGACAACACGGGAAGAGAATCAGGTTTCACACGTATCACCGCAGCATCGGATCCGGGATGAACCATCGTGCCGTTTCGAACCGTGTAATCATATTGACGATAAACCCAGTTCTTGGATGCGATCGTAGGCCAGGCCATCAATGCATGCAGATCCCCCTCAACGTCGGTCGTGTCTTGGATCGAGTGCAGATCCAAACCACGCGTTTCCTTTAAATATTCGGGTTCAGTAGCCTCACGGTGGTAAATCGGTGCCTCATCGGCTAACTTGGCGGCGGGCAAATCCGCAACCACTTCCCCATGATGTTTCACCACCATTTGACCTGTATCGGTGACAAAGCCAATTTCAGCCCAGGGCAGATCCCATTTATCAAAAATACGCTTCACCTCGTCCTCGCGCCCTTTGTGAACAATAATCAACATGCGCTCCTGAGACTCGCTCAACATGATTTCATAAGGACTCATGCCCGGACCACGTTGAGGTACTTTATCCAGTTCAATCTCAATTCCAGTGCCTCCCCGTGCAGCTGTCTCGCAAGTGGAACAGGTCAATCCAGCAGCCCCCATATCCTGAATCCCGGCCACGGCACCTGTTGCTAACAACTCCAGACAGGCTTCCATACAAAGTTTTTCCATGAAAGGATCCCCCACCTGAACGGCTCCACGTTGTTGTTCGGCTGACTCTTCGGTCAAATCCTGAGAGGCAAAAGCAGCTCCTGCAAGTCCATCACGACCGGTCGCGGGTCCGACATAAAACACGGGATTCCCAATACCCTGCGCTGCACCTCGTGCAATTTGTTCGTGCCTCAGCACACCAAGACTGAAGGCGTTGACCAAAGGGTTTCCTTCATAGGATTCATCAAAGTAAACTTCACCCGCCACTGTAGGAATGCCGAAACAATTGCCATAGTGTCCAATGCCTGCCACCACACCACGAAACAGACGTCGTACCTCAGGCGAATCTAACTTACCAAAGCGCAGGGAATTGACGGCGCAAATAGGACGAGCCCCCATGGTAAAAATATCACGGATGATCCCTCCTACCCCTGTGGTTGCACCTTGAAACGGTTCCACAGCGCTGGGATGATTGTGCGATTCGATTTTAAAAGCCACTGCCAAACCATCACCAATATCAATCACCCCGGCGTTTTCCTCTCCCGCAGGAACAAGCACATTTGAGGAGCGCGTCGGAAAGCCTTTGAGCAGCGGGCGTGTGTTTTTGTATGAGCAGTGTTCACTCCACATCACCGAAAAAATGCCCAATTCAGTGATGTTCGGCTCACGGCCAAGTTGTTTGAGAATGAGCTGGTATTCCTCGTCCGTTAGATTGTGTTGCCGTATCAGTTCGGGCGTAATTTTTGGATCGGACATGTTTTTAAATCCTGTGACGTAATCGATGGGAAAAAATTTGAGCGATATGATTGAAACAGATTTGTATTATTTGGCATCCTTCAAGTGTTCGATCAGGCTGCGAAAAATCCACTGTCCATCTGCACTACCGATGGCCTCCTGGCAGGCTCGTTCAGGGTGAGGCATAAGGGCCGCCACATTTCCAGCCTTGTTGCAAACTCCGGCGATTCCCTGAACGGAGCCGTTTGGATTGGCATGATCCTCTACATCTCCTTGAGCCGTTGCATACTTCCAGAGAATCTGGCCATGGGATTCCATCTCATTGAGGATGGATCCATCAGCAAAGTAACAGCCTTCGCCATGAGCAATCGGCACTCGCATCAATTGGTCGGCGGGAATGGCTTTCGTGAAAGGAGTATCCGAGTTGACCGTACTCAGATGAACGAATTCAGATCGAAACTGCAGGGAGCGATTGAGAATCAAGGCACCGGGCAACAATCCCGCTTCACATAAAATTTGAAATCCATTGCACACTCCCAGAACCAATCCGCCGTTCTCCGCAAAATCAGCCAAAGCACGCATGACCGGGCTGAATCTGGCAATGGCACCCGCTCGCAAGTAATCCCCGTAAGAGAAACCTCCTGGCACCAATACCGCATCCAAGTGCCCCAGACTCTCTTCTTTGTGCCAGACATAATGGGCTTCATGCCCAAGGACCTCAATGGCATTGACGCAGTCCTGATCACTGTTGGAGCCGGGAAACTGTAGCACTCCAAAAGAAAATTTGGAGGCATTTCCCTGATCAGAAATAGTTGATAATTCTGTCTCGGTATCGACCTGAGTCATAAACGTTGTGTGGTTTTAGTCAGTTTAAAAGAAGATGGCGCACATGGTCGCCCGAAGGTCAGAAAATTCATTCCTCCCATTCAACTCGGTAATCTTCGATCACGGGATTGGAGAGAAACCTGTGACAGGCATCTTCAATCCGTGATTCCATGGCCGCTTTGTCACCCGAGAGTTCCAGCTCGAGAAAACGACCTACATGCACATCCTTTACCCCATCGTACCCCATGTGCTCCAATGCATTAAGCACCGCCTGGCCCTGGGGATCAAGGACAGCTTTCTTGGGAGTGATTATGATCTTAACCTTCATGATTTGCCATTCAAACCTAACAGGGACCATCATGCGTTGACAGATCGTCTCTCGCTAGTTTTTTTTGAAAAAGTCGAACGATTATGGCGACCTTTATCGTCTTGGAGGATCCGTCATCGTCGTTTAAGGTGGATTTTCTCCTTATGAAATCCATCAACCGAAGAAGTTTTGCCATCCAATCGTCCATGGCTGCAGGCTCTCTGCTGATTCCGCCCAATCTGTTTGGCCAATCAGGCAAACACAAGCATCCGATCTGCGCCTTCGTAAAGTTTTTGCAGGAAATGTCCTTCGAAGAACTGGCTGCAACCATCAAACGGCTTGGATTTGACGGGATTGAGGGAACAGTCAGACCTGGAGGCCACGTTCCACCTGAACGTGTGGAAGAAGATTTGCCGAAGCTAATGCAAGCTCTCAGGACGCATGATGTCGATATGACCATCATGGCCTCAGGAATCAACCGTGCAGATGATCCATTATCAGAAAAAACGCTGCGACTGGCTTCAAAACTCGGCGTCAAGCGTTACAGAATGTCCTACTACAAGTATGATTTGAAGAAATCGGTGATCGATCAGATAGCCAACTTTAAATCAATGGCCAAAGAGCTTGCTGCTCTCAACCGGGAACTCGGCATGCAGGCCATTTACCAGAATCATGCCGGGGATCGGTATCTGGGAGGAACGATATGGGATTTACAGGAATTACTGAAAGGCATCCCTCGAGAGCATATGGCGGTAGGATTTGATATACGCCATGCGAAAGCAGAGGCAGGCATGAGCTGGCCGGTCTACTGGAATGTGATTCAACCTCATGTAGGGGCCGTTTATGTGAAGGATTTTCGCTGGGAGGAAGGGAAACTTGTCAATGTTCCCCTGGGTGATGGATGGGTGAATGATCGATTTTTCACTCCCGAACGATTGAACGGATTTGAAGGCCCCATTTCCCTGCATGTCGAATACCTGCAACGTGCCGGTCTGAAACCCAACACGGACGCCCTTGAAAAAGATTTGGCAACGCTCAGGCAATGGATCAAGCGCTCGTAGCGATGCAGGATGCCAAGCAACCCCAAACCGAAAAGCGGAACGATTCATTTCGTTGCGACTTTGTTACGGTCATTACAAGCGGGGATCTATTCTCGCCACTGTCACTCAAACATTGAGGCATCGACCGAAGGCATGGTGATCTCGTTTTCTGGTGCTTTCGGATTGGGTGGATCCGTTCCGCGCAACTTATAGATATGACTTGCGACGGCATGGATCTCGTTTGGATGCATGGATTCCTTCCAGGCAATCATACCCTTGTCAGTCAAACCATCGGATATGGTTCTCAGCTTGTCCTTGAATTCAGTCCCGTGAATCCAGCAGGCATCTATCAGATTGGACCCAACTAATCCTTGTCCCTGTGGGCCTTGGCATGGAGACCAGCTGACAATGAAAGTTTTTTCGCCGGTAGCCAATAAAGCCGTTTCCATCGAAGGCTCCATGGTTTCCATTCGTGCAGCAAATTTTTCAAATGCCGCTGCTTTCTGCTCATTGGCAACCTTCATTTCAGCCTCGTATGCTTCCTGTGGGACATCCATTGAAGTCACTTCCCGGAGAGCAGCCAGAAAACATTTTTGAATTTCATTACCATGAAAACCTTGTCCATATACTATTATTTACTGCAATAAAGCATATGTGCCACAGCACCCTTGAGACATATAATGGAGTCAGCAAACAACTCTCCCATCAAGTATCTCTGATCGCAGGTGATACTATTGCTCACGAATGAATCCCTTGCAGCAAAGGTCTTTGAAGAGGTAGAAACAAACCGGTGAAGATCCATTTTGAGCCTAGCGATGCGCATCAGGAATAACTTTCCATGCGCATACTGAAGATCATAGAAAATCATGTGCCATGGCGGATTGTCTGGCGGCTGAGAGATCTGGGGCGCAAGAGTAGCTCGAATTTTATTTCATTCACAATCAGTGGAGACCAATTGGGGTATGATAATGGTCAAAAACCGCAAAGCAGATCTGCTGTTTTTTGCATGATTTGTTACGTCAACCCATCGTTTCCCGATGAGTGATTGAACCAAACAAAGAAAAAACCTCGGTGAATCAATTTCATGACCATCGCAACCTCATTGCCAGTCAGCTTTTTATTGATCGCACGACACTTTCAAGGAAAAGAACTAGCCGCTGAATCTTCTTAATAAATCTGTCAACTGCTTGATCAGGCATCCAGATCACAAACTTGAATCCCATGGCGCAATGAAGTCATGGGATCATCCCAGGTAGGGATGAACTCATGCGCAAGGAACCCCTGATATCCGGTTTTCAGGATTTCATGGATCACAGCCGGGTAATTGATTTCCTGGGTTTGATCCAATTCACCGCGACCGGGATTCCCCGCAGTGTGGTAATGCCCTATCATCGGATGATAGCGGCGAATGCGACGGATCACATCACCGTTCATGACGGATACGTGGTAGATATCAAACAGCAGTTTGAAATGGTTCGACCCAATTTGCCGAATCATATCAACACAAAAATCAACATCATCTCCAAAATACCCGGGGTGTCCCTTCATCGGATGCGAATCATCACGGGAATTCAGGTGCTCAAGCACCAAGGTGATTCCCTTGGACTCTGCCAATGGCAACACTTCTTTCCATGTCTCCACGCAGCGCTGAGCCGCGGCTTCGTCATCCATGCCCTCATAACGCATCCCTGTAAATGTGATGACATTTTTGGCGCCAATATCCGATGCGGTTTCAATGGATCGACGCAATCCTTGCACAACTTTGTCATGAAATTTGGGATTGCAGGGTCCTTCGCGAAATCCGTGACCGCCTGAAACAAGCGAAATTTTTAAGCCTGCATCCATTGCCTCCTTATACGAAGATTGAGATATACCCTCAATGCCTTCAAGTCCCATTGCCTTCCCCTGCCGGATCAAATCACTCGTCGGCATGGGATTAAAACACCACCCCATCACCGAGTGTCGAACAGGGCCGCCTCTTGCTTTATACTCGGGGTTCATGTGTGAGCGGGACATTTGAGCGGAAAGTTGGGAAGGCATGCCTGAAGAAACCAGGCACCCGGCTCCTGCCAGGGCAGCGCTGCGAATAAATTGGCGGCGAGTAATTTTCATAGCTGATTGCCCTCAAACCATAATGGGAATCAACCACTCGAGCCAACGTAATTCTCGACCTAACACCTTCAGAATAGCGGTTCATTGTTTAGAAACAACGAAGTTAGTAAGCGATACTTTGTGACTTGAAACCAAAGCCAAGCACACCTTTTGTGAAATATAATCAAACAAGGGAGCAAACCTAAAATGCAAACCTGGCATACATAAAATGCACAGACAACAGGCCTCTCCCTCATAGCAACGAACAGGAATCAATAAACGTTTCTTATTCTTATTCAGTTAGTTAGATACGATCAATGAATTCTGGCACACATAATGCACAACGGAATACAAGCGCCTTAAAGAATCAATACCGTAAAAAATATCATGTTATCATTCATCGAATTCGAGCTCATTTGGCACATGCTCCCCCTCATGCTGTCCGCATCAGCCCTCTGGATAGCGCAGAAAACACAAAAGGAATGGAGCATTTGGAAGGAGAAGGCGCTTATCACAAAGGGAGAGAAGCAACTAGCCGAGTTGGAATACATGCCTGAGCAAGGTCCAATACGCAGCACCCCATCCATTCAAAAGGCAAAGATTTCTCCCCCCTATAATTCCGATGTGAAAGCACAGACATCGGGAGTTGAGCCCAAACAGACGAAGAATGTAGTTGTTGCCAAAATCCCGGCTGAACCAAAACCTCCTATCGCTCTAGCTCATCATTCCCCTGAACCTTCCTTCTCATGGGAGATGTTCATGGGAGCTCGATTGTTCGCCTGGATCGGTGGATTAGCACTATTATTCGCGATTTCCTTTTTTGTGAAATATTCCTTTGACCACAATTTGATGTCTCCTGCCGCCCGGGTAAGCATCGGATACGTTATAGCAGCGAGCATGATGCTGGGAGGCGTCCGGATGAACCGTAAACCTTATAAGATCACCTCCCACACCTTAACAGCCACTGGGATCGTGGGACTTTATGCCGTCTCGTTTGCAGCACACTCGGTATATCATTTTCGCTTCTTCAGCCTCGGGGTCACTTTTGCATTGATGTCGGTAGTGACTGCAGTAGCAATTTTTTTGGCTGATCGCTGGAGAGCACAGATTGTAGCGGGGCTTGGCCTGCTGGGTGGCTACATCACCCCTCTGTTATTGGACTCCAACACATCGCAGGTAGCTGCACTCTTCACTTACATCGGACTGTTGAATATCGGTGTGCTGGTGGTATCCATTCGTCAACAATGGTCCAGGATGATATGGGCTACCGCCATTGGAACATTGTGCTATGAAATACTCTGGATGGTGAATCAGCCAACTTCCTTTCCCTGGTTTACCGCGATCGCAATCTTCATTCCGTTCAGTTCCCTGTTCGCGCTGGCTGAAATTATAATGCACAAGAAGAACCCCATGAATGAAAAAGCACTGCCTGCTTTCCAAATTCCATCAATGGGGGCCATAGGCATGGTTTTACTGGCAATGGCAGGTGGAACCAGTAGCTATCATCCTGCTTGGATTGCGCTTTTGATCTTAGCCACGACCTTTTTATTGATGTGGCAATCCATGCATCGAAACGGAGTCACTCATTGGGATTCCCTGAATGCCGGGCTTGCGTTTCTGGCGTTGAGCCGATGGACCTATCAGTACTCGGACAACACTTGGACAGTTTGGGTCTTGGGAGTTTGCCTGGTCTTTGGGCTCATGCAATCAGCGCATCTATTGCTGCAACTCAAGAAAAACAAAGCAGCTTCCATGTCGAAGTGGAATGTGCTCACTCCTCTGTCGTCATTCTGCATGATAGGTATCAGCATCTTAAAAACTCCCATAGCTTCGCCCGCATTGTGGCCTGTGACACTTCTGATCGTCACCGCCATCCTCTTTCTCTCATTCATCTGTGGATCCCAAATGCTGATGATAGGAGCCATCGTTCTCACCATGGGTCTTCTGGGAGTTTGGATACTAACTTTACCTGCTGAGATAGTTGGAACTTCAGGCCTATTTCCTTGGATCCTGGTCTTCTCCGTATTTTTACTGGTCCTTATCCAAAGAATGCCCCAGTGGTTGGCGTCCATAAGCAAAATGCCAGCTGGAAAAACCTTAGGCAACCTTCCTTCTATGGGAACCGATAGGTTGGCCGCCATGCAACTTTTAGGTCAATCCTACGCCATTTTACTACCTTTTATGCTGTTGCTAGGAACCCTTGGCAGGATGGATGTTCCACCTATGAATTGGGTGATGGGAATTTCGCTAATACTTAGCTGTTTCGCAAGCTGGCTAAGCCGTAAGAATGGATGGATTTCGCTGGCAGGACTAGGAGCTGCTATGACGGTTCAATGGTCATTGTCACACCACCATGGAACCAACAACGAGCATCATGGAATCCTGATTTGGATGGTCACTCACTATGCGGTTTTCCTCATCACGCCATTCATCACGCAAAAAGGACAAGCGGCTCCTAAACAAAATTGGATAGCATCGGCATTATCAGGCGTGGGGCATTTCTTCCTAATTTACAGTTGGATAGATCGGAGTTTTGACTGGGGAATCATGGGCTTGCTTCCAGCTGCCTTTGCGTTGGTATCCTTGGCGGCGCTGTATCTACTTTGGTCGCAAATTTCGGATAAAACAGAAGAAGGTCGTAGTGTTTTGGCTTGGTTTGGTGGCGTATCCTGTCTGTTCGTCACTTTGATTTTCCCGATCCAATGGAGTCATGAGTGGTTGACTGTGGGATGGGCGCTGGAAGGGGCAGCTCTGGTTTGGTTTTATCGGCATATTTCACATCGGGGTCTGCTTGGATGGGGGATTGCATTGATGTCTTTGGCATTCCTTCGTCTGGCCTTGAATCCGGTTGTATTGCAATATCATCCTCGTGGCGAATGGCCAATCCTGAATTGGTATCTCTACACCTACACAACAGCTTCGTTCTCAATGTTTTATGCAGCCACTTGCATGAAACGCTATGGTTTGGATGGCATATTCAATCGGGCAACCTCGTGGCTTTATGCCATGGGAGGTCTTCTGTGCTTCTTGTTGTTGAACATAGAAATTGCAGACTTTTTTGCGAAACCAGGCTCAGGTTCACTAGTCTTTGAGTTTACAGGAAATTTTGCTCGTGATCTGTGTTACAGCATTAGTTGGTCTTTGTTCGCCTTTCTTTTAATCATCTTAGGCATTGCGAAAAAGCTCCGTGAAACACGGTGGGCAGGATTGGGTTTGCTAGGGGTCACTTTGAGCAAAGTGTTCCTCCACGACATTTCGCACCTGAATCAGCTCTATCGGGTGGGCGCCTTGGTGGGAGTTGCGGTAGTGGCCATGTTCGCCTCATTCCTTTACCAAAAATATGCAAAAACGCTCAAAGAGACTTCTTCTCTGAAGTAGATCCCGTACGCAGTTTGAATTACATCATAAAAGAACCCGAAAATTTCCGGCCACCTGTAATTCAATCCATCTATAGCAGGTTGTTCTTCAAACGCTGAGAACACATCTGCCCAATGCACAAGATCAGTGAATGATTCAATCGTCCATTCAACTTGGGTTGAATGACGGATTTCACCAACATACAGCAACAATGCTCCATCAATCACAGAACCGCTCAAACCATTTACCTCATTGATGAAACCCGGATTCGAATTCAATGCAAAGTCGGTCCTTTTCGGCTGAAAAACTGAATGGATACATGTCCGGCCGTGATAAAAGGATATCCTGCTTGCATCTAACACCGCCCCAGAAGGAAGAGGAACAGCATTCGCAATCCAAACTATTCTGGCCGATTCATGTTGGTGAACAGGAATTTTATCTGAAATTATAGGAAGCCTACTTAAAGGCAGCGCTGAAAGCTTCGGCCAACATACAAACAGAAGAATAAACAGCCAAAGAATCATCCGCGTCTATCTTTCCCATCAAGAGAGTGAAGAACATCTAGAAGTGACATACGCCCGAAACTGGTCTCATTCAATTCCTAAATAGTGCCTGCGTCGAATGTCGGGAGAAAACACTCCTGCCTGCTTAGAAAAGGTTTCGTTTAATTCACTATGAAAGGCTGAAAATTTTAGAGTGAATTCTCTTAATTCCGCACTCAATGAGAAAGTCCAAAATGGTCAACTAAGAATCCTTCGATCCGTTGGCTCACCTGCAGATCTTTAAACCAACCGTGTTTGCCACCCTTTACGGTATAAAACGAAGTCAGAACTCCGGCGTGATTCAATGCCTCCAGAAGGATGACACTTTGGCCGTGGGCGACCAAGGGATCTTCATCTCCGTGAATCATTAAAAAGGGAGCATCTTTTTCAGTGACATAAGTGATCGGATTGGCCGATTTCACCCTTTCGGGATGCTCCTGAATAGGGCCTCCAATCAATTGAGATTCCGGAGAATCCTCGGCATTATGATTCATGCGCCCTATTTGCCCATCCATGGCATCCATTTGAAGAAAGTCAGTGGGTCCATATTCGTCAATAACAGCAGTGACAGAACTGGATTGCTCCAGGTTTTCCCCAAAATCAAATGAGCGAACATCGCCTGTGACTCCGAGAAGCGCAACCAGATGCCCTCCTGCAGACGCTCCCCATGCGATCACTCGATCCGAATCAAGCTCATACTTCTCAGCATGGGCACGCAGCCAACGAATGGCACTTTTGCAATCTTCGATTTGAGCGGGAAAAGTTGCCTGGTGGCTTAAACGATAATTAAGCGAAGCAACCGCCACGCCACGATCCAACCATTCCAATCCGCGAGGTCGTTCCTTACTGCCAGCTCTCCAGGCTCCCCCGTGAACCCAAACCAACAAAGGAAATGGTCCTCTGCCCTTGGGGATGTATAAGTCTAGTTTTTGACGTTCGTGCCCGCCAGATACATAAGAAATATCCTTGTAGATTGTTTTTCCGGGTATTGCCTCTGTTTGTTCGGCTCGAAGATCAAGTCGGAAAACAAGGAGCAAAGTAATCAACCAAAAAAGACTGTATGATCTCATATCAGGATGATTACCTTAAAGTAAAAGCCAATGTCGATAAAGAAGTCCAGCCACACAAGGATTGGAAATGCAATGTTCGATGATAGATGCGCACGATGACGCGATCATGCCTGTGAATTAACCTAAAAAACAAACCGTCCTTGTCTACCTGTAATGTCAGTGTTCAAAGGACTTTCATACTGGTTGGAATCCTGAGACTTTTTTTCTTCAAACATCGACCCCCTCAGCTCGCCTGCTTCGAACCAAGAATCCCCTCCTCGGGAAAATAATTAAATACAAAGACCTGACAAAAATAAAAACCCAGGGCCGTATCGCATGCAGTTGCGAGAAAAGAGTGTTCGCGAACTCATTTTATCTACCTGGTTATTTCCAGTTAAGGAAGGTGAGATGCACGATCTGAAACATTATTGTGTGATCTGAGCCATTCGCACTGCCCAACCGGACCGTGCATGTGCGGTCAGAATAATGCAACGTTTGTTGAAAAACCCATCAAACCTTGATTGCAGAACCTTGCCTTCAAATTTGCGAAATCCAGGAGCGCATGGCCGCCCACATTGCAGGACTGCACTCATGCTTCATTGCAGGAATGACGTCCGATCGAAACCGCTCTTTTTGACCATACATATCATAAACCTTAGAAACGCATTTCTCTACGGTTGTGACACCCGCTGCAGGTGAAAGCAAATCATCGGCTCCGTTCAAACAAAGCAAAGGTCTGGGTGCTGCCAATGCCATGACGGATTCCAGATCGCAGTATTCCAGCAGTCCCGGCACATAAAAATACATTCCATGAAGCCGCAATGCTCGGGCATGCATTAAATCACGATACCTCACCATACACGCCATCGCTACGCCACATGCCATGGATTCTTCCAATGCCATTAACCATTGAGTACGCGTGGCTCCCATGCTGAGTCCGGCAGCCGCAATGCGCTTGGAGTCGACTTCGGGTCGTTGCTTGAGGTAACGCAAGGCAAGTCGATCATCCCAAAGCATCCGCCCCCAAAGTGAGCTTCCTTGCCAGAGAAAATGTTTGAACAGACTGTGTTCACCTTCCTGATCGTGGTCACCACAGGACTCCAAGTCCTGACCATTGCGCTCGCCAAAGCCATAAGCATCAATACACAAGATGGACAATCCCATTTCCAGAAAACATTGAAGAGGTGATTGAGGGGTATGTTTTTGTTCAAATAATTCCTGTTTTCCAAGGGAGTATTCTCCCCCATGCCAATGACACCACAAGACGGCAGGCCCGGGTTCCTTGAGGTTTCGCGGTGTCGCAAACCAGGCAGGTATCCCTGGATTGTTACCGCTGTGCAGACGTAATTTCTCAATCACTCCGCATGCATGGTTTCGCTTGTCAATGGTTTCGCTTTGAACTTCGGATGGCAGCGCGGGTAGATGCCCGAGTCGTTGATGCAATCCTCTCCGTAACTCCTCACGCTGAGATTGCCAATGATCGAGATCCGATGTTACCCCTTCAAAATCGATGATCGGAAGTGTCATGGTGCAAAGTGATCACCAAGAGCCTCTTTGAGTGGATTCGCATTTCGAGAGCAAAACCCCATGTGAGAGTGCGGTCGCCAGCCTTCGGCTGATTCAAAAACTCCCGATTGTTGCCCCACCCTTTTCGCCATGGATTCCATGTTATGCAAATAGGAATCCATTCCCTGAGATTGATCCAGCCATTGTTTTTGACTGGTATGGACAGCCAGTGCTGCTCGTTTACTATCCATCAAATCAGTGACATCAACGAACATGTCGGCTTGAACTTCACTACCATAAGGATCACAAAGTTCGTGCGGCATCGCGTGGTAAAGTGTCACAGGATTATTCACAGGCTTTCGGGGAGGAGTCGTTTTGAAATTAGGCGCCCCCCGCGAAAAAGCAGCGCTTACTGCAAGACGGCAGGCATTGCTGTGATCTTCCATGTAATCCACCGGTGAGTGAATCAATAGAATATCCGGAGCCACCTCACGAATCACCGATGCCAGTTGGCGCAGTAAGGGTCCTTCATAAAAAATCTCAAGATCGTTCACCATGGGGGGATGCCAGACAGCTCCCAATAATTTTGCTGCTTGCCGGGCCTCGTCAGCGCGTATCCTTGATGTCGTATGCGCGTCATGCTGCATGCTTCCGCAACAACCATTGGCTATATTCATACAATGCAGTTCCCAGCCTTCTTTCCCCAGACGCATTAAAGTACCTGACATCATGAATTCAATGTCATCAGGGTGAGCGGCAATCGCCATGGCTACCTTGGCATTGGTTTTGGATACTGAATCCCGTTGCATGATGCTTTCTAGATGCGGTCCGTGACGCCCTTCAACTCACCTTGATGGTACGCCCTCCTGATTTGGCAGATCGATCTGCCGCAAATAAGATTTCATGCGTGCGCAAAGCATCACTGATATGAGTCAACGGCATGGGTTTATTTTTCTTCAACGCTGAAAAGAATGCTTCGAACTGACTTTGATAAGGGTGGTCAGAGACGTCACCACTATCGAGCATTTTCATGGAAAGCTCACTCCAACGTGTTTTGTCGAGCCCTCCTAATTTTGAACTGTGAAGTTTATTGTCCAACAAACTTCCCTCGCTACCTACCAGGTGGGTGTGAAAATAGTAAGGCTGAATACAGTCGATCACCGAAGCCACTTTACCCACGCGTCCATCTTTGAATTTGAGCAAAGTGACACTCGTCGTCTCATATTCATAGGCTTTGAAATCCTTGCTTGATGAACCCGTCGAAAGACTGGTCACGGATTCAACGTCGGTGCCCATGCATAACAGAAGCGCATCCAGAGCATGACAACCGGCCGAGAGCAAACTGCTCCCTCCTGCATCCTTCTTGGTATTCCATCGATACTGCCCATACCAGGGACCGATGCCGTGGTAATAATCTATCTCACCATAATGAATGCGACCAAGGAGGCCTTCATCAATAATAGATTTGGTGGTTAAAAATTGACTACTGTAACGACACTCGAAACAAATGCATGAAAGAACGCCCGCCTTCTCGATTGCATCACGTATGGCAACACAATCCTTCCAGGAGAGGGCCATTGGCTTTTCCAGAATCACATGTTTGCCGGCCTTGGCGGCTGCAACCGCATGATCACGGTGCTGGTAAGGGTAACTGCAGACCGATACGGCATCAATGGACGGATCATTCAACATGTCTTTCAAATCCTGATAACACTGAATCGAGCTGCCGTGCTCCGCGCTGACTGCATCCGAATTCAAAGGACGTGAAGAATAAACCGCACACACCTCCGCCTGAGAAGTCGCATTAATAGCCTGAATGTGCGCGCCTGCTACCCAACCATAACCGATGACACCTACTTTAATTTTTTTCATGGAACGTGTATAAAATTTAGATTATGGAAAGTTTAAGTTTCATCACCTGAAGGAACAAGTGCGGGTTTTGAATCTATACTAAAAGCTCTTTTACCACTTTCGCTTCGGGTTGATCGACCAGTTTAAATTCCCGCGGACCACTACGGAAAGCAAGTTCATGATGATTCAGTCCAAATTGATGAAGCACCGTAGCCAGCCAATCATAATGATGCACGATTCCGTCTATCGCATAGTGGGAAAACTCATCTGTTTGCCCGTGCACATATCCTCGCTTCATTCCGCCACCAGCCACCCACATGCTGAAACCGTAGGTATTGTGATCACGCCCCACTTTATCGCGTCGATCCAATCCTTCACGAAATTGAATCACCGGCAAACGCCCCATTTCCCCACCCCAATGGACAAGGGTCGAATCCAGTAATCCACGCTGTTTGAGATCCTTCACCAGGGCGGCAGCCGGTTGATCAATTTCAGCGCATCGTTGAGGCAAAGCGGTCTTGATCGATCCATGATGATCCCACACCTGCCCGTTGCAAAGGATCTGCACAAAGCGTACCCCCCGCTCAACAAGGCGCCGCGCGATCAGGCATCGCGTTCCGTAATCGCGGGTCGCATCCTGATCCACCCCATACATGGTACGTATGTGTTTGGATTCCCCTGAAATGTCAAAAGCCTCCTTGGCAGCCGATTGCATGCGCGCAGCCAGACCATAACTCGCCATGCGCGCCTGGAGATCGCTTTCACCTGAATGCTCCTCCAAATGCTTCTGGTTGAGTGCATCCAACAATTCCAACTGCGTCCGCTGTGCTTTTCCTCGCAGATGACGAGGTGCATCCAAATTAAATATCCGAGGTGTTTTTGGGCGCACCATTGTACCTTGGAAAATGGAGGGTAAGGGTCCGTTACTCCAATTCTCCCCGCCAATCAAGGGCAACCCTCGCGGGTCGGTCAAAGCAACGTAGGCAGGAAGTTCCTGTGATTCACTGCCTAGTGCATTGAGCAACCAACTTCCAAGAACCGCGCGACCACTGCGATGTTGCCCCGTGTTCATCGCATAATTCGAAGGCAAATGGTTGTTCACTCCGGTATGCATGGAGCGAATCAAAGTAATGTCATCCGCGATGGATCCAAGGTGAGGCACAAGCTCCGAGAGTTCCATTCCGCATTGACCGTGCGGCTTGAATTTCCAGAGAGGTGCCATTATTTCGCGACTCGCTTGCGCCGCATTGTCGAATTTGATGTCTTCCGGAAAGTTTTTACCATGCCATTTGTAGAGTTCAGGTTTGGGGTCAAATAAATCTATCTGACTGGGCCCCCCCAACATGAACATGGAGATCATGGCTTTCGCCTGCGCAGGTTTTGGGGGATGCTTGGGCAGAAGATCGAAGGAAGTAGGTTGATCTATGGGCTTTGCCAGCGCTTTCCCCTCACTCGCAAGCAACCCGTCCTGCTGCAGCAACCAGGGAGTTGCCACACTACTTAGGGAGAAAGCTGAAGATGCGAGAAAATGTCTTCTGGAGCACAATTTTGTTTGCATGCGATATGATATAGATTGTGAATTTCAATCGATGTAAAGAAAGCGATTTGATGCGACCAGAGTCTGACAAAGGGTCGCCAGAGCACGTTTCCGTGCAAGCGTGGGATCTTTCGAAAGCTGATCTTGCCAGGTGGGGTCTTTGTCATCGATGAATTGCAGTGTTTGTGATTCAAGATACCTCAGGCACATCTTTTTGTCGGGTTTATCAGGCAGAGAGGCAAACAGTCGAACAAACAAATCCTCAAGCCATGGGGTGGCGTCATCAAGGCCGCCATCTATCGACTCCGCCATTCTTTCCGACCAGTCGACCATTTGTGAATCATTCATGAACCAGAGAGATTGAGTCGCTACCGTTGTTTGAGGACGTATCTCACAATTCGGTGTCATCCGAGGGAGATCAAAGGTTGCCAGCATATTCAAGGGTTTGTTGCGCTGCATTTGAATGTAGAGGCTTCTTCGATTGGCGTCCCCCCGTCCGGAATCAACACCTGCTTTTAATCCATCCTTGATCTTTCGCACGCCAATGACGGTTTTACCTTCCTGGTTTTCAGTCACCGGCAAACTGGCACCACCCAGCTGTGGATTCAACAAACCTGCAGCCACAAGTAACGAGTCGCGCACGGACTCGGCGTCCAGTCGCTTCAGGTTGGCTCTTCCCATCAGCATATTTTCCGGGTCCACTCGATGCAGATCCTCGCGTCGTGCAGAGCTTTGACGATAGGCATGCGAACTGAGGATTTGACGAACAAGCCTTTTGAGGTCCCAACCGTGGCCCACAAAATCACCGGCCAGCCAATCAAGGAGCCCGGGGTGTGTGGGGCGTTCTCCGGAAAGACCAAAATCTCCCGGTGTCGCCACAATGCCGCGCCCCAGCAGATGCATCCATACTCGATTCACAAAAACCCTTGCGGTCAATGGATGCGTGTTTCTGGTGATATGCCGTGCATAAGCCAGACGGCGCCCTGTCGTAGGAAGGTTCTTGTCATTTTCAGGCAGCACAGCATCAACTCCATTCAGCCTCAGAGCCGTCAATTCACCAGGCAGCACTTTTTGAGTCGGGCTCTCAGGATTCCCTCGAAAGAAAACCTTACTTACCGGAATCACATCTGGCTGCTCAGTAGTGGCAAGGATCATTTTTCGATCAGGTTTCGTGGCACGCACGGCTGCAACTTTTTCAAACTCTTTCTCAAATTTCCGGTATGACGGAGCGTCATATTCCACCAGAAGACCAATGATCGTGGAAACAGGTTTAACCATCGGAAAATCATCCAACAATTTCTTTTGCTGTTCGGTTCTTTGTTTCGATGGATCTCTGACAGCCGAACGAAGGACTTCCTGAAACTCAAGGGGAACATCCGCAAGTTTTCGTTCCTGAATATCAAGCGCAACAGCCTCCCGCCTGGCCTTGATATCATCCTCCATCTCTTTGGCTTTTGCTTCGATGCGGTCGATCTCGGCGGCTAGATCTGGCTGGGTTAAATCAATGAGTCGTGCATCGTGTCGTCGCCATTGATCCAGTGAAAATGCTGGATCGAATATGGAACGAAAACGATAGTAATCATCGATACCCACTGGATCATATTTGTGGTCATGACACTGAGCGCAACCCACCGTCAACCCCAGCATTGAGGAACTGACAACTTTCAGCATTTCCGCCACAGCATTGTTACGGTCCATTTTCGTATTGCTCGTGCGTGTGGCATCGGGGGCCATCTGAAGAAATCCGGTGGCTGCGAGCAACGATTCGTGTTCAGCATTGAAGATATCAATCTCTCCCTGGATCATTTCGTCACCCGCCAGTTGTTCCTGAAAGAACTGGTCAATGGGTTTGTTTTGATTGAATGATCCCATGACATAATCACGATATCGCCAGGCATGAGGCCGGGCGGGGTCATTGAGTGCGCCCCCATCACTCTCGGCATAACCTGCGGCATCGAGCCAATGACGCGCCCAGCGCTCCCCGAAATGAGGAGAGGATAAAAAGGTATTGACCAATCGATCCCAGGCGTTTTCACGCGTATCATTCAAAAAAGAATCCACTTCTTCTGGCGAGGGTGGCAATCCTCTTAAATCAAAACTCAATCGACGTATGAGAAGATGCTTTTTCTCAACCGGCGACGGACTCAGACCTGCGTCTTTGAGTTTGCGCCCGATGAAGGCGTCTATCGGATTTGTGCACGCCTCGTCCAACACACTTGGGATGAAAACTTTCCTGAGGGTGGCGAAGGACCAGTGATCCAGTTCCTCTTTTGTGTAGCGTGCATCTTCCACGTTTTCAGGTTCAGGACGAACTGTTTGACTGCCTTGAGTGATCCAGTCATGGATCATTTGCTTCTCTTCTGGGGAAAGCTTTTTCTCTCCATCGGGCATGTCATCGGACTCTATACGCTCCCACAGCAGACTTTTTGAAGGATCACCAGGCGCAATCGCTTCCCCCGATTCTCCTCCCTGCTGCATCAGGCGGACCAAGCGTAAATCAAGACCACCTTTCCGGATTTCACCCTCTCCATGACAGTGAAAACACATCGCCTTGAAAATAGGTCTTACATCCCGCTCGAAAGTAAGCTCCTTTTTGCCTTGCTCATCACCTGTGGCATCAGTGGCCATCAGGTGAGTGAAAGCCATAACCATAAATGTCAGTAAAGATGAAGATCGCTGATTAATCATAGTTATCCTGAGACTTTACAAGCGTTGTAGAGCAATTGATGGATTCTGTGGATATTTAAAGCCATTCAAACTCAAAGGGCAATCCTGTTGTTTTAAGAAAAGGTTATCTTGGACAAGGCACGGGGTTTGTGATTTATTCACATTTTGAAGACATGGAAGATACAAACTCACTCATCGAATTTCGCAGACAGAAGTTACGGGAATTGAATGAAAAGGGAATGAACCCTTTTCGCAACAAATTCACACCCTCGGAGACCTGTGCACAAGCAAAGGAAAGTTACGAAGAAGGACGCCCAACAAAACTGGCTGGTCGCATCAGTGCACAGCGAGTGATGGGGAAAAGTCAGTTCCTGGACATCAAGGACGGGAGCGGGCGCATACAGATCTATGCGCAGAAGCAGCACCTTGGTGATGAGGCATTTCAGTTACTGAAAACGATGGACATGGCAGATTTCATTGGAATCGAAGGCACCATGTTCACCACAAAGATGGGTGAAATTTCAGTCAAAATCGACAGTTTCATCGTGCTCTGCAAGGCATTACGTCCACCTCCTGAAAAGTGGCATGGATTGGAAGACACGGAAATACGCTATCGCCAAAGATATCTGGATCTCATGGCCAGCGATGAGGTCAAGGATGTATTTATCAAACGCAGTCAGATCATCCGTGAAATCCGCAACTATCTTCATGACCATGCCTACATGGAAGTAGAAACCCCTATGATGCAATCCATCCCGGGGGGTGCAGCAGCTCAGCCGTTTGTTACTTTCCACAATGCACTGGGTTGCCAGTTTTACATGCGCATTGCTTTGGAGTTATATCTGAAGCGCCTGCTGGTAGGCGGCATGGACAGGGTATTCGAAATTGGAAAAAACTTCCGTAACGAAGGTATTTCACGCAGACACAATCCTGAGTTCACCATGCTCGAAGCCTACCAGGCATATGGGGATTACGAATCCATGATGGAATTGGTTGAGGGGATGATCACTCACGTCTCACAGAAAGTGCTTGGAACATTGGTCATCGAACACAAGAACCGTGAAGGTGAGGTCACCCGCACCATCGACTTGACCACGCCCTGGCGGCGGGTCCCTTACAGGGAATTGATCTGCGAGAAAGCAGGTGTCGACTGGTTTGAAATCAGCCCGGAGGGACGCAAAGCAAAAGCTATCGAACTGGGCGCTGAAATCCACGAGACAGATGAGGATTTCGAAGTATCCAATGCCATCTTCGAGAAGTTTATCGAGCCCAAACTCATTCAACCTACCTTTGTGACGCATCTTCCAAAGGAATTGGTTCCGCTCGCCAAACTGTCTCCCAACGACGATTCAACCGTGGAGGTCTTTGAGTGCTGCATTAACGGCCAGGAAATTGCACCTGCCTACACGGAGCAAAACGACCCCGTTCAGCAACGTGAGCGCCTGGAACATCAGGCAGGCGAGGAGCAGCAGAAACTCGATGAAGACTTCTTGATCGCGCTGGAGCATGGCATGCCTCCCGCAGGTGGAATGGGCATGGGCATTGATCGCTTGTGCATGATGTTACTGGGTCAGGAGAGTATCCGCGATGTACTGTTGTTCCCACAGATGAAACCGAAAACTAAAAACACCCCGTCATCAGAGGGTGCAGAAAAGAGCGAGCAGGAAGATGCTGAAGGGGCGACGAAAGAATCTGAAAAGGCTTGATCGCCACCGCTTGAGTTACACAAGAACGCCTAGCGATTCCAGATAGGCCTCCTGATCTTCAAGGAGGCCGTCTGGATGCGTTACTTTCAATCCTGCCCAGGATTTCAATCCATCCGTTTCACCTGCAACCTGAGTGCGTTTAAAAAAACGTGCTGCTGAAAGAAAGTTCCTGTCCAGTCTTGCATCATCCAGAATAGCCCCCGAAAAATCACAGCCTTCCAGATCCGTTCCGGATAAATCAGCTCCCGTAAGATCTGCGCCCTCAAATTTACCGAATGTCAGGTTCGCATGCTGGAAATTCACCTCCTTGAAATTGGCGCGACTGAAATCACATGACTTGAGATGCAATCCACTTAAATCACGCGTCTGTGGATCCCAACCAGAGAAATGAGCACGGACTATCACTCGCGGATCCCCATCGATATGTCGATACGCATCGAATGTCGACAGCTGTTTGAAAGACTCACACTCCTCGCGCGAGCTGAAGCGAGTTGCATCCAATCGCTGTTCCTTCCAGGGATCGGCTTCATTGTGGTAACCGGTCGTTCGTTCCCAGAACCCCAAGCGATCCTCCTCCAGAAACTCAATCCGCTTCACCCATTTCAAGCTTTTGTAGAAATACCTTGAAGGCACCACCACACGCAGAGGGAAACCATGTGCATGTGGCAATGGAAGACCATCCTGTGAATGGATCAACCAGGCCTCATCCAGAGCCATTGACCGCGGAATGCTCGTGTCATGCCCTCTGGCTGAATAAGCAAGAAAACGAACGAAGGCGCAGGTGAGGGGAATCTCAATCTCATGATGGGCAAGAAACTCACTGAGCATGAACCCTTGGAATTCCGTGTTCCTCCGACTCCATCCCGTCACGCAGTGAACATCCATGCTCAGTGTTTCTCTGGGCATTTGCAGGACTTGTTGATAAGTAAATTCAGCAATGGAATGGTCAGGGGTGGCAAGCTCGAGTCGCCACTCAGCAGGATCCATCAGGGGGGGGGCAGCAACTTTTTCCCCTACAACAGGGAACTTGCGGGTCAATACCTGCCCTGGTGGCAGGCGTTCTTGATGAGATTTGTCAGCATCCATGAGGAATGGATCATAAAAGACAGTTTCTCTGTCAAAAAGTCAACCAAGGTTTACAGATCAAGAAAGACAGGGACCACTTCAGATTTTGACATTGCACCATGCTGAAATTCTGGGAGAATTGTTGAATATTCCATGAGAAAAAACCTGAATAACAAGCGTATGACGATTCAATCGAAGTGGGTCTGGTTGGCATACCTGCTTCCCATGTGTTCAACAGCCATTGGAGCCGACTGGGTTTCGATGTTCAATGGCGAGGATTTCACCGGCTGGGTCCAGCGTGGAGGCAAGGCCAAATATCATATTGAAGACAAAATGATCGTCGGCACAACGGTCAAAGGCACCCCCAACGCTTTCCTTTGCTCTGCCAGGGATTACGGTGATTTCATTCTGGAACTGGAATATAGGGTGGATCCCCAGATGAATTCCGGCATCCAGATAAGGAGCGAAAGCAAACCAGCATACCACAATGGGGTCGTGCATGGTTATCAAGTGGAGATCGACACCAGTCAACGTGCCTGGTCAGGCGGTATTTATGATGAGAGCCGCCGAGGTTGGGTCAATGACTTATCGAACAATGAGGCAGCCAGAAATGCCTTCAAGCAGAATGAATGGAACCATTATCGTATTCAGGCCATCGGAGACTCCATCAAGACATGGGTCAATGGGGTTCCTGCCGCGGATCTCAGAGATGCTCAGACGCTGACAGGTTTCATTGCACTTCAGGTCCATGGGACAAACATGGATAAGCCCATGGAAATTCACTGGCGTAATATCCGTATTCAGGATTTGGGTAAACACTCATGGAAGCCTCTCTTTGACGGACAAACACTCGACGGGTGGCATGCCATTCCGGGCGGGAAATGGGAAGTAATCGATGGTGTCGTTCTTGGAATGAGCGAAAAAAGTGAAAAACGTCATGGCCTTTTGGTGACAGATGGTATTTTCAAGGATTTCACTGTGAGAACTCAGTTCAAGGTTACCAAGGGAGACAGTGGCTTTTATTTCAGGGTGGATGAATCCGAAAACCAGGTGGGTGTGCATGGTTTTCAGGTGGAGATAGATACCTCCTACGAGACAGGTGGTTTGTATGAAACCGGAGGACGTGGATGGGTCGTGCAACATGCGCCCGATAAAAAAACACCTTGGTACAGAAAAGACAAATGGAATGATCTGGTCGTGTCAGCTCACGGCCGTCGCACCAGCGTGCGAGTCAATGGGCATAAATCCGCTGAACTCATGGATGATCCGGGACGCAGCTCCGGCCACATTGCCCTTCAATTGCACGGAGGCCAGGACATGCTGGTCGAATACCGTCAAATTGAAATACTGACCAAGGACTAGGAGAAAAACGCTCTTTGACATCAGTCAAAAGCACCTCATATTTCAAGGATATGGAACATCTTCATGCTCCCTGGCGCATCGATTACATCTTGGGCCCGAAGGATCCGGAAGGGAAAGATTCACTCTTCACACGCATTGGCCAGTCAAATGACGATGTGGCCAACCTCGTCGTGCATCGTGACAAGACCTGTTATGTAGTCATGAACCGTTACCCTTACAACGGGGGGCATTTGATGGTGGTTCCCTACAAACAGGCAAGCGATCTGGAACAGCTCGACGAACAGGAATCAGGGGACTTGATGCGCTTGAGTCGACGCTGCATTGCCGTACTCCGGAAGGTCATGCGGCCTCAGGGATTCAATGTCGGTCTCAACCTCGGCCAAGTGGCGGGCGCAGGAATTGAAGCACACCTTCACCTGCATGTCGTCCCCCGTTGGAATGGGGATAGAAATTTCATGCCAGTCATTTCCGACACCAATGTCGTTCCTGAAGCCTTGGAATCCCTTGCTGAAAAACTTAGATCTGCCTTTGCAGAAGGTGGCGGTTCTGAATCCAATCCTGCCTGAGAAAGCTATGGCCACTGAAACGCTTCATTTCGAAAGCGCACATCAAGCGCAACTCATCTTTGCCAACGATACTGGCAATCTACAACGACTTGAAACCGAGCTGGGGGTTAAAGCTGTAAGCCGTGATGGCTGGATCAAGCTTGAAGGGGATAAGAACAAGGTGCAGGTGGCAAAGGAAATGTTCGAAACCCTGAACGGTGCCTCCAAATCTGGTACTCCCTTGAGGTTGCGAGAGTTTGATCAAGCACTTGAGACAGTTAAAAATGAGGGAGCCGACACGCTGAAAAGTCTGTTCAAGGAACGCATCCAAACATCCACCCGCAAGCCTCCCATTCATCCGAAAACCGCTGGCCAGAAGAATTACATCGAAGCCATGCGAAAGCATGATGTGACTTTTGGCCTTGGACCAGCAGGCACGGGAAAAACCTACCTGGCGATGGCCATGGCCGTCACAGCCCTCAAGGCTGGAACGGTCAGCCGTATCATCCTGACTCGCCCCGCCGTCGAAGCCGGCGAAGCGCTCGGATTCCTGCCGGGTGATTTATATGAGAAACTCGACCCATACCTCCGTCCGCTGCAAGATGCGTTGCACGACATGCTACCGGCGGAAGAAATTGAAAAATACCGGGAGCGAGGAACCATTGAAATAGCTCCATTGGCTTACATGCGAGGCCGCACTTTGAATCACGCTTTCATTGTGCTTGATGAGGCACAGAATGCCACGACAGAACAGATGTTCATGTTCTTGACTCGACTTGGGATGAGTTCCAAAGCGGTGATCACCGGAGACCCAACCCAGATTGATCTTCCCAAACACAAGCCCTCAGGTTTGATCGAGGCTCGTCACGCTTTGAATGAAATCAGTGATATAGCCATTGTCGAATTTCAAAAACGGGATGTGATCAGGCACAAACTTGTTCAAAAAATTGTCGCAGCCTACGAAATCCATCGCCAGGAACAAGATTAGTCATCCATCCCGAATTATCCCTCACAAACACGTGACTTGCCTTCCTATGACGCCGGAGTCTAATCAGATTGAAGTCCGCAATCGTCAACGCAAATGGCCCTTGAATACGGCGATGCTTGAAGAAATTGCGGCATGGGTGTCGGTTTCTCTTTTCAAAGACTTGGAAACAGATATTTCAATTCAGTTTCTTTCCCCCAGTCGAATGGCCAGCATCAATCAAGAGTATCTCGGGCACGAAGGACCAACCGATGTCATCACCTTTGATCTCTGCGACGATCCTGCGCTGTGCATGACAGGAGAGATATTGATCTGCCCAGAGGTCGCAGCCAGTCAATCAGAAGAGTTCGGGACCACATGGCAGGAGGAAACAGTCCGTTATGTCATTCATGGTTTATTGCACCTCAAAGGATTCGATGATCTGGAACCGGAAAAAAGGCGTATTATGAAACAACATGAAAATCGCTGGGTAAAAAAGGCTAAGACTGGATTTGACTTGAGCAAAGCAGGGACTGTTTCAGGCTCCTGACTGTCAGTGTCGCGGATGTTGTATATCCGGCCTTGTGCCTGTTGGTTGCACTCTTGTTCCGGGCTCAACATTTAGTTGCCAATTGAACCTTCATTGCTATTGTGGATACTTTCCAACCCATCGACAGCCATTATGAAAGTATTCATACATTCACGAATCATTCAGGCCCTTCTTGTCAATTTGCTTCTATGGACATGGACGAACGGAAATCTACAGGCGCAAACTTTCACCGGAGAGGGAAACTGGAAAACACCGGATCTATGGGATACTGGTGTGGTCCCGGGAGATAACTCTACGGTCATCATCAATGGCATCGCCGAAATATCTGAAAATCTGGGTACCAACAATGCCGACAATCCTTCACGTATCACAATAGGTCAGGAAACCGAGGGCACCCTGAATGTCACTGGCGGCACACTGAGTGGTGCCAATGGAGGAGGCGCAGGAATCTTTGTTGGAGCCGGCCCTGGGGGTGCGGGGAGATTGAATATCATGCCGGGGACAGGCTTCCGCTCGCAGGGCGGTAATATGGTCATGCAGATCGGCGATGAAGAGGGCGGCACCGGGTTTGTTTCAGTGGCCGGTGAGTTATTGAATTATAAATTCTTCCGTATTGTCAACGGCACGTTGGAAATGCTGCCAACGGGCATCAACAATCGCTTCAATCAACTGAACACCATTTCGACCATCGAACCTGATGGCATCCTCTCCTTCGTTATCGACGGGGATCAAGTCGGCTCTCTGGAACGTGCAAATGCCAACGGGCTGAATGTTGATATTTTCCCTGGAGCCAACTTGAAAATCACGCTGGAGGGTGATTTTCAAGTGAATGATTCATGGGTATTGATGCGGTATCACACCTTGTTAGGTTCTTTTGAACAAGGCACCAGTTTCACCAATCAGCAGGGTTATACTTTTGAGATTGATTATGGTTTCGGTGAGGATGACGAAGTGATCCTCACACTTACCTCGACGGCTAACAGACCTTCGATCAATGCATTCACAGCCACCCCTCAGGGAATCGCAACTGGTGATGAGGCTCTTTTGTCGTGGAATGTTGGGGCACATACAAGTTTAAACATTGAACCCAATGTGGGAGATGTGACGGGCTCAACAAACAATGGTGAGGGAAGTATCAGTGTCGCACCTGCCACCACCACCACCTACACCCTGACTCTGACCAACAACGGAGCTACCATTGATTCTTCTCTCACAGTCGTCGTCGATGAAGCTCCGATCATTGAATCTTTCACGGCGACACCATTCACAATTGTTCCCGGTGGTTCATCCACTCTGGAATGGAATATAGCGGGCGCCGATTCAGTGACCATTGAACCCTCGCCTGGTGCTGCAGAGGCCAAAGGCACTGTAGCGGTCACTCCAGCCGAGACCACCACTTACACGCTGGCTGCCTCCAATCGCAATGGAACCACCACCATGGAGGTCACCCTGATCGTGGATGCCATTCAAGCAGCCATGATCATGAACTTCGATGCAGCAGCGCCAAAACAAGCCAGTGGAGCCATTTTCGATGTCATCAGCGGAGCCAGTTTCGATCTGAAAACGGCACTACTGGACACCGAACTTTCCAGTTTCACCAGCACCCTGACCGCAGCCTATCACCTGACTACTTTTGGAGGAGCCTCGGGTGGCGATGGAAACAGTCTCCCGGGTGGCAATGTCAGTTATGAAACATGGGTACGTGTGGGTGATTTGGGTGCGGAGCCTCAGGTGATTTTTGAAACCGGCGGAAGTGCCGATGGGGCTTCACTCCTCATCAGTGAGAATGCCGTTCAATTCCTCAACAGCCAGAATGGAGAGCGCACTCATGAGTTGGAAATTTTAATTCGAGAAATCAACCTCACGGACTTCATCCAGATCGTTGCAACCATGGATCAATCCTCAGGCGACGCCCACCTTTATGTGCGAAGTTCGTCCGGGGGATCAGGGACGGCTATGACCAACGGTGAAGTGGGGCTTCCCAACGGTCGCGCTTCTTTGTTTAACTGGACTAATTTCAGCGCGGCTGCTGCTGGCGCCCTCGGAGGTATCGGTTCTGAATTACCCGCAGGCGTGACTCTGTTCCGGGGCGAGCTGGCACTTTTAAACGTTTATAACCGAGCCTTGAGCGAGGAAGAGGTCAATGAAACCTTCAATCGCATTGCAATTCCAGACCCCGGTCTGATCAATAGTTTCACAGCGACACCTGACCGTGCTACTTCCGGGTCTGACATCATGCTGTCCTGGAGCGTGGGTAATTTCCAAAGTTTGACGCTGCTAGGCCCTGATGGTGGTAACCTTGCCGACCAGACAAACAACGGTGAAGGAAACCTGATTGTTCAACTCTCTCAATCAGCACGCTATTCGCTGGTGGCTGAAGGCACGGAGGGTGCGAGCACTGCATCGCTGATGGTACTGATTGATGTCTCCCCTGACGTTGTCATCCTGAATCAAAGCACCGATGCGTGGGACGATGCCAATGCCTGGGCAAATGGGCAAGCACCCAGATCGGGAGACGATTATCTGGTGACGGATTTCATTGCATCTTCATTGGGCGCCCCTTCGAATCCACAGGTCAGTTTTGCGGGCAACTCACTCGAAATCCTGGGTGAAAGAGCGCAGCTCCGGATTCACAATGACATCACGGACACCCTCAATGTGGACGACCTCCGCTTGTCTGGAGGATCTCTTGTTTTCACGGGGGATGAAGGATCTCTGACCCTTGACGGCGCATTATCCATCCGACAAGACAGTGGTATCGATATCACCGGCACCTTTAATTCACTCATCCTGGATTCAGAAATTTCGGGCACAGGGGAACTGAGCATTACCGCCTCACCCACTACTATCGAGGAGGATGAGACAATGATTATTAATGGCAACAACAAGGGATTTTCAGGAGGATGGACCTTGATTGGAGGGAGAACATTTGCTTCCGGTTCTCGAGCTTTGGGGACAGGCGATCTACTGCTGGTCAATGCCAATCTGGAAGTAAACACATCCGTGAACAATCCCGAGGCAAAGATCATTGTGCAAGGCAACAGCACGTTGGCTCTCTTTGAAGATGCAACTGTTAAGAGTTTTCATTTCCGATTGGGAGACGGCACTGCAGTGGCCATCCCTACCGGCACTTATACGTTCAGTACGTGGACAGGTCTTGCCGAAGACCTCGGATTGGACAGCTTTCAATTGGATCTTGTGGGAGATGTCAGTCTCACGGTCCTCGATGAAATTCCATTACCTACAGCGGGCACTATATTTACCGGCGAAGGTGAATGGTTCACGAGTGGTAACTGGAGCGAAGGCGTACCCACGGATGGCAGCAATGCCATTGTCAACGGCACCGCAGAAATCACTCGAAACATTGGTGCAAGCAACTCGGATAACCCATCGCGCATCTTTGTAGGTGACCAAACGACGGGCGTGCTCAATATCACTGGCGGCACCCTGAGCGGTGCCCATTCAGGAACGAATGCAGGATTGTTCGTTGGACTGGGGCCTGAGGGGAATGGCACGGTTCATATTTCCGAAGGAGCAGCACTGCGATCACAGGGAGGGGGCATGGTGGTTCAGATCGGGGATGAATCAGGTGGCACTGGACGCGTCTCCGTGGCTGGCCAGTTGTTCAATTTCAAATTTTTCCGATTGATTAACGGCACACTCGAGATGCATCCCACGGGAGTGAACAATAGTTTCAATGATGTCAATGTGTCATCCATTGGAGCCAATGGCTCTCTATCTTACCTCATTGACGGCGAAATGGTCGGTGGCTTACTTCGAGCCAATGATAATGGTCTGAGCCTGGAAATTGATCTGGAAGCCAACTTGAAAGTGGCACTGAGCGGGGATGTCTCTGAAGGTCAATCCTGGACACTGATCGATTACAGTTCATTGACAGGTTCCTTTGCTCAAGGCACCGATTTCACCAATGAACAAGGACACACGCTGAGTGTAGATTACGGTTCAGGTGAGCTGGATACAGTGACGCTGACTCTGACTGCGATCAATCCAGATGCCACTCCACCATCGGTCAACCTTACTCGTGACGGGGATGTGATCCAGATTGAATTTACAGGCACTTTGGAATCCTCATCAAGCGTAGACGGCTCTTACACAGCAGTTGAAGGTGCCGTCTCTCCTCTGGAAATACAAACAGACAAGCCCAACCAATTCTATCGAGCAAGGCAATGAGCCCTGACTCGGGTTTGTTGTGATAAAAATGGAAAAGGGATTGGCCACCACCTCAAAGGGAACACCCAATACATGAGTCCATTTTTATCACGACACCCGGTCTGCAGCTCCTGACAAGCGAATGATTGAGGAGACTCAGGGTATTATCTTGCGAACGATTCGGTATTCCGAATCGAGCCTGATTGTACATTGGCTGACAGAAGATCATGGGCGTATATCCACCATGGTCAGGGGTGCCCTCAAACCCAAGTCATCCTTCCGAGGCAAGCTGGATCTCTTCTATGTCTGCCAACTCAGCTTTCAGCGAAGCACGCGGTCCACCCTGCATAACCTGAGAGAAATCAATCTGAAGGAGAACTTTGAGCGATTACGCCATGATGTCGAAAAAATCAACCAAGCCTCTTATGTCGCTCAATTGACATCTAAGAGCATCGAAGAGGACACCCCTGTTGAGGGATTGTTTGACTTACTGATCACATTCCTCAGTGCCTTGAGTCGGTCCCGAAAACCTGATCTGCTTCTCGTCCTGTGGTTTGAATTTCGTTTGCTCCAATTACTGGGATTGGAGCCTCAATGGAGACAAGACAGACTCAGTCAATCTGCAAAGCGTGTCATCGAGTCCTGGTCTTCCGATGATCAAGCAGCACAGAGCAACGACGTATCTGCTATGGCAACGATTGGTATGGACCTGTTCAGATACCTTGGGCGCTTCATGACCTACCACCTGGGACTGCCACCTAAGCTTCGTGGTCAACTCATGGATGCTCTCCCCCTCCCTCGACGGCCGGATCAGGACGCTGAGAAGCAGAGAAATCGAGAATAACCTTAACGTGTTGACCAGTAGGTCGTTGACTTAGAGAAACCAACCCGATCAAGAGGCCGCAGCAAGAGCAGTGTTCCTGCGGCAATATTTAAAACTCACCGCCCCTGCGCTCCTGCAAGAGAACAGATCAGATCCTCCGGGGGTTTGAATTATGGACTGGTCAAGAATAGATTCGCTCTTTACGATTCGGCATCATGCAAAAGACCAAGACGACCGAATCGTGGAGTTCACGCCTGGGCGTGATCCTGGCAGTTGCGGGTAGTGCCGTCGGGCTGGGCAACTTCCTTCGATTTCCTGGCCAAGCGGCAAAATATGGCGGTGACGATGGCGGAGGCGCATTCATGGTTGCCTACTTTATCTCATTGCTCATCATCGGTATCCCAATCTGCTGGGCAGAATGGACCATGGGTCGCTACGGTGGTCAGCGAGGATTTAACTCAAGTCCGGGTATCTTTCACGCCATCCTGGGTAAACCCTACGCCAAGTATATCGGAGTGATCGGAGTGGTCATCCCGGTCATCATCTACATGTATTATGTGTATATCGAGGCTTGGTGTTTGGGTTATGCCATCAACTTTCTCACGGGCAATCTGAGTTTTGGAAATAATGTCGATGCCTACGGCGACTTCTGGGGTGCTTTCATCGGAATCACTGAGAATGGATCCGCCATTGGGTTCAGTTTGAATCAAGTCGGCTTTTACCTTATTTTAGTGTTCATCTTTAATTTCATCCTGATCTACCGAGGCTTATCCAAAGGAATCGAATGGTTCTGTAAGTTCGCCATGCCACTACTTGTATTCTTGGCAATCATCATTGCAATCCGTGTCCTGACACTAGGGGCTCCATTAGCCGACCAACCTGACCAAAATATCATGAATGGTTTGGCTTACATGTGGAACCCGGGAAACCTGATTCAAAATTTGAAAAACCCTGAATTATGGCTCGCTGCGGCAGGTCAAATTTTCTTCTCACTTTCGGTAGGTTTCGGTGTCATCATTGTCTATGCGAGTTATCTTAACAAAAAAGACGACGTGGTATTGAGCGGCCTGAGCGCAACAAGTGCTAACGAGTTTTGTGAGGTTGCTTTGGGCGGTATGATTACCATTCCGGCTGCTTACATGTTTTTGGGTGCAGCAGGCATTGTCGGACAGGGCACTTTTGCCCTTGGTTTTAAAGTGCTTCCGTTGGTTTTTGCCAATATGCCGGCTGGCGTCGTTTTTGGTTCGATCTTTTTCATTCTACTGTTTCTTGCGGCAGTCACTAGTTCCTTGTCCATGCTTCAACCAGGTATCGCCTTCCTTGAGGAAAGCACCGGAATGAACCGTAAACAATCTGTCTCGGTTCTTGGCTTGATTACGGGCTTGGGTTGCTTGTTTGTGGTGTGGTTCAGCAAGGACATCAAGGCATTGGATACCATGGATTTTTGGATAGGCACCTTTGCGTTGTTCGTATTGGCAACGATTCAGATCATCATTTTCGGTTGGGTATTGGGGATTGAAAAGGGATGGAAAGAGATGCATGAAGGCGCCGAAATACGAGTGCCTAATTTTTACAAAATTATCATCAAATACATCTGCCCATTGTTCCTGCTTGTCATTTTTGCCATGTGGGTGATGACCAATGTTTTTGGATACAACCTGCAAACCGGTGAATTCCAATTAACAGGATATGTGCTGGATCTTGTGGGATCCAGTGAACAACCTGCCAGTGCCGCAGCGAGATTGAGTGTGGCGTTGATTGTCATTGTGATTGGTTTCATGTGTGCAATAGCCGCACAAGCAGGCAAACGCTGGAAACAACAGGAAACAGAAGACGAGGAGGTTTCTATATGACAATACCTATATTAGCAGCTGGATTGACGACTGGAGGCTGGTTGATGATGATTCTTTCGGTGGGATCAGTCACCACCTTATTCTGCATCTGTCTCTACAAAGTGCTGAGAGGCCCCAATAAAACCAACTGATCTCTGGTTGGAATCCATGCTTTAGCAGGTTCTGAAAACTTCGTCGTGCCATGATCAATCAATGCTGGTCTCGCCGGTGATGCCTGTGTGTGCGCAAACTTAAGCTTGTGCCCTCAAACCAGTCTGAATGTGGCATCCTGAGAGCCCTTGAACTATCGTATTGCCTTGAGGCGGATGTAGTGGTTCGGGCTGGAATCTTGATTGAAAGGGATGTCCAGAGTCAGCTCACGATCCTTCAACAGGGTATCGACTTTCCATAAGGTTTGCCATGGTCCGCTCTGCAGGTCATGGGTCCGCTGAACTTCGTATCCCCTGCCCTGTTTGGCATGGAATATCAGCGCTAAGTTACCTTCAGCCATCAAGACTCCCTCGATCGCAAATACATCCGATGCATCGTCAGGATGGGTTTGTGCCAGGTATTCCTGGAAATTCGTTAGCCCATCCGCATCGCTGTCCATGAATGCTTCACCAATAGCCGAAGGATTAAATCCATTTTCTACCTCCCATAAATCAGGTAGACCATCGAAGTCAGCATCTAACTGGTTCATGCGCCCGGGACTCTCAGAAAAAACAAAAGGAAGGATCTCATCACTACCATCAGGCCATCTACCCTCAGATACACCTTCATCTTGTAATCCAAAATCTATCTGATCAATCACTTCACTTTGAGGGCTGGCTAACAGAATCGATTCACCACTTGCTGACAGTTTGAAATTAATATTCCGTGCCCCATTCCCTTTACCATCGGCATCCAGTTTCAGGTAGCCAGCAAGTCCGTTCCCTAAAAATGAAAGAGGAGGAAAAACGTGTTTGGAAAGATCAAGTGGATCATCCGACAACTGCAGCCCTTCCAAGGGCACCGGATACTCGCTCTTGTTAAAAAGCTCAAACCAATCCGTACCCTTCAATGGATCAGCCATCCATTCGTTGATGCGGATCGCATCGGATGAGCCGAGAGTTGCTGGAACATTGACTTGTGTCGGACTGAAATCAGTAAGCACCCAGTCAAAAGTATCTGGATGACGCCCCAAAGTATGACCAGGGATTTGAACTCCAAATTCTACCGCATCCAACAAGGAGCCTCCCCGCTCCGTTGCATCAAACAGCCAGACCTGATCCCCACCCGCTTTTAAGCCAAACCCGGTATTCACCGTATCTGGAAGCCTTGAACCATCCATCCAGATTTGCATGTAATCAAAAGGCTCAAGAACGACGCCATCAGGAAACACCCACTTCAAGGGCATATCAAGATTATCAGTAATGGACAAACCTCCCAGATCGAACGATGTGGGGTTTGGATTCCATAGCTCAATCCAATCAGCAAACGTAGACCATGGGCTCAATTGTTCCCGATTATCAGCTGCAACTTCATTGATCACGATCAGAGCGTCATCCGGTGCGACAACATCACCGACACCTGGTGTAGGTGGACTCATGAGTAAATGATCGGATTGATTCGGGTCACGTCGCCAACTTAAACCCGCAATGGGGTTGGCATACCAAATACGATCGACATTCTTTCCTTGATCATTTTTCAACGCCCACAAAGCATGCTCTGGATGAAGCTCATCAGGTATATCATAGATACCCTTGCCAGAATCAATCGTTCGAAATTCACCAGGAGCAAGAAAGCTTAAATCTGGGAATGTCAGACTCCTGGCAAGCCAGGCAGGTTCAGTAGAGAGCGTCCACTTCCCTATGCCAACAGGAAAACTCCCTTGATTGGCTATCTCGATAAACCCTTTCGGATGAGATGCTGATTCCAATGGAGACCATTCCGTGATCTGAACTTCATTGAAACTACTTAACTGTGCCATCTGATTGACTTTTTCAGGGGTGGGAATTCCGAGGCGCCAAACTCCCGATGCGTTTCGCCCCAGTGACCAGCCATTGGCTTGCCATCCAAAATGAACCTGATCGATCAGCACCGATTGACCATTCACTTTTCGAAACAAGTAAACCGACTCCCCTTGGCGATTTAATTTAAAAGGCAGAATCCAGCCTTGGAATGAAAGGTTCCCTTCCTCACCGATCACAACACGTTGCCCCGGTTCAGCAAGAGCTATACGGGCAAACTGATATTTCAATGGATCGTTGAGATCATCAGTCAGTGAATAATCCTTCAGCAAATGAACCCGCTGTCCCAGATTGACAATCTCGATAAATTCCCACTTTCTGCTTTCATCACGCTCCCTTTGAATCGATGCGGAATAGACCTCAGAGATTCGAATAGGTGAAGTTGAAGAAGACACCTTCCATGCAGACGTTTGTATGGGCGTTTCACCAGAACGCCAGATACCAGCTGCATTTTGATCCAACCATTCCAATTGGTGAACACCATCACTCAGCCCTTTGAGCTGAAGAGGTTCAGTGATGGACATGGCCTCACTCCACACTTCATCATCAAGGCGATACCGGTAAGCAATCACCCCCGGACCACCAAGATGAAGATTTACCTTCGTGTCAGGCAGCGTTGTCCAAGGCAAACCGTGCACAGCCAGCCCAGGCAACACAAAAGCACCCGGATCCAGACCAACAGGCCCCAAACCGAGGACAGGGGATCGCGGAGAGAGTCGAAAATCCAATTCGGCTTTGTTCACAAAACCGGGATCAAGGTCATGGTTACGTTCTCCGAAATGGGCCCACGCCTCCGGCAGAATGCTATCTTGAATAACCGCGGAAAAATCAGGCTTGGATTTCAATACGCTGTCCAGTGCGTGCAGCACGTTCTCAGTATCGAAAATATTACCCTCCATGAAAAGAGAACCTGGCGGCTGCGTGCGACGCTCGAGTTCTCTCAAACTGATGGCGCCTATGCGAGAATCCACGAATGTGTTATGTGCCACGTGAGCCTGAGCGCCTTCTTTGAGCAGTATGTCGTGATCGTTATTCACAAATATGTTTCGCACGATGGTAACGTTGGATGTCACCCCCTGATAAAGCCCGGTCGCAATCGCATGTGCCTCGCTCGTGCTTGCATTGGCTTTCTGAAAATTCATGAAGATATTTCCTTCGACATAACCATCGCCACCATCCAGATCCAATCCGTCATCCGATCCGCCAAGGAAACGGTTATTCAAAAATTGAGGTACGGGTCCCGGTCGTTTTCCACCGGTGAAATCAATCACATCCGCATACCCGGTCGGTCGCCCAAGTTCGCAGTTTTCAACAATCCAGTAGCCCCCGTCGGGAATCCCAATACCCGCAATGGGTTCGCCATTGCTGACATCCGGAAAAATGCAGTCATTCAAATGAAGCGAGCTGTAAAGGCTCACGATAAAACTACTGTAGGCACCAATCCATCGCCCTCCACGCATATCCAGACGGGATTGGTCCAGGTGAATACCAGCTTTGACGAGCGTCCATTCGATCGTCACATAATTCAGCACATTATGCGCCATGGTATTCTCAAACCTGAGTCCTCCCCACCGCTGAGCCACAAAACGTTGGGAGGCAAAATAGATTCTTTGACCCTCTGTGCCCAGGGCCCGGAGTTGACCACGCACCGTCAGCCCTGCCCCATCCATGAATTCAACAGAGGTTCCCGGCAGAATAGTCAAAGTCACTCCCTCAGGAATCAATAAGTCACTTGAAACACGGATGGGACTGAGCTCAGGGCTCCAAACGGTGTCCTCCGTCAATGCACCAGAATAGAGCCGTTCCGGCTCCCCTTCTCGGAAAACACGAAGCCGTAGATCTTCCAATGCCTTCCCTTGTTCATCCAGCGCCTGAATTAAAATTTCGTTTACACCAGCATGGAGCTTGACACCTTCGATTACCCACTGCCCATCCCACAAAGACCATTTCGCCTCTCGCCCCTGAACCAGTATCTTGTCGGACTGTAAGACGTCTGCCCTGCCCTGCAGCGTGATAGAATCTGTATCCGAACGGTAATAGCGTAAATAGTCAGGATCAGCCAGAGGCAGGTCCACCTGCACTGTTAAAGAGCGAGGAATCTGCGAAAGAACTGCAGCACGACGCTCGTTGGAAAATTGTTGTATTCGATCCACGAATTCTGGTGTTGCCCAGCCACTGAGCACATTGCCAATGATCGTTTCAATTTGCTCAGGTGCAAACACAGAGGATGCGAGTTCGTCCAGCAGTGCGTGATACCTGCGCGCAAAACCAGGGGATTTGAGGAAGCGACTCGGAACCGGATTCGCAGTGGCACGATGAATGGAGGTGTCCACACCGCTCACTGACATGCCCAGAATGGAATCCAGGTCATAGGGAAGCAGGGTAGTACGCTCATCTTTTTCTCCAATGTAAAATGCATAATCACCTACTCCTCCATTGGCAAAACTGGTTTCCATGTTAGCCAGAAGGGTGTCAACCGCAAAAAATCTCAACCAGGATTCAACATGTACCAACGATTCAACAACGCTTTCGTAATTGGTATCCACCGATTCGTTCAGAAGTCGAGTCATCCGGATGAGATCAGACCAGTCATCTTCTTCCTGATTGGTGGATTTGGTATAGAATCCAAATTTCTGATATTCCAGTGGATCAAGACCCAGGTAATCAAGGCTGCCAAATCCAAAGGCACGGTAAAGATTACCACCACTATCCCGATCAAACTGCCGACCGGTGAATCGATCATCAAGCACTTCCAACTGTGCGTATGATCCAAACTGTGGAAACCCGAGATTGGCGTGGTTCCTGTTATTTTCGAGAAATACCACAGGTCGACATGCAGGAGCCGGTACACCACTTAACCGAAACAAAGCCGATCCCAGCACCTGAGATGGCACATTCACTGCGTTGAAAATAATGGAAGCCCTGCCACGCCAGGTATTGTCGCTGGTAAAATTGACCCTTCGGTTTTTTGGGTTCAAAACTCTAGAGGTCGTGCCTCGAATACGAAACCCGGTCAAATAACGCAGGTCAAATATTCCATTTTCTTCAATGATAAAAGTAGCATTCATCTGAGCATCACTGCTTGCATTCCAAGGCAACCTGCCAATGGCTTCCAATTCAGCTCGCTCAGATTCAGTGGTGATGACTCTGGCCACAGGCTGTTCCGACTGTCGCAGATGATCCTCCACCTGATACAGGGCATTGGCGATCTGACCCTCTGATGTGGGCTTGGGCCAACGACGTTCCAAGCCATCTTGAGTCTGGGTTCGGACATAAAACTCGACGACCATCGCATCAGGCATCGCAGGAATGTCTGCTTGAAAAACCCCTTCCCCTGTATCGTGCATGGGTTGCATTGAAAATTCGACGGCACCATCCATGCGAAAATATAATTCGACACTTTCCTGGATGTTCCCCATGGATTCGACTCTGGCTGTCACACTGACGTCATCAGTGGATTTGGGTACAGCAGGCAAGTGCATGACTTCGAAAACAAAGGGTGCGACTGAGTCTGCATGCACCGAGTTCTGACGTCCGGGAGTTCCCAAGACTGTATCAGAAGCTGACCAGTTCTGCCCTGCATCACTCCATCCACCCAACACAATGCGTTCCAGTGAATGCCCTCCTCCGTCGTGCGCATTGGACCACATCCAACCACGATAACCGTTCACCAATGGACCACGAACGCGCTGACTCCATTCTCCTTCATCCGCAAATTGAACTTTATCCACCGTGTTATCTCGAACATCCTTGAGTCGTATCAGTTCACCCGAGTTCCCCAGTTTACCTTGCCACGGCCCCAGAGGAATAGACGTGTTCGGGTAGGCTTGCAGAAAAGCATCCGGGTCGGCCGATACAACGACATACTCTCCAGGTTGTAAGATGTAGGAAGGAAACTCAAACTCAACTCCCCTGTTCAATCTCCAACCTGCCAACTGAATGGGATGGTCATCAATGTTCACCAACTCAATAAATTCTTCATTGGATCGCAGCGTCGGGGGGTGATACATGATTTCACTGAGGCGAACATTTCCTGTCTGACCCGCTACTTTTGCCTTAATGGGTTGTGAACTGATCAGGATATCATCCATTCGCAACGAAGGCCTCCCATCGTCCCGACCTGTTTCCAGTGCATAATATTTCCAGCGCAGTTCAATATACGGTTGACCAACCAAACGGGCAGGCAATTCAACCGGCCCCATGATGAGAGCCCGGGAGACAATGGAAGAATCGCTAACAAACTCCAGAGGCTGCCCATGCTGATCCAGAACACTTGAGAAGGAGCCTGATTCGCCAATACGATATTGCATCCTGATCGCATAAGGCTGATCAAAATCCGTAAGTTGCCCACTTGTCCACTGAGCAAATAACCTCTGAGCGCCTTGAGTATTCAGGGCAATTACGGCGCCTGCAGCGTAGCCACCCTTTCCCCCTGAATGCGGTTCGTCGGTATTATGAAAAGCAACCCCTCCCTCACCCAAGCCCACGATCCGACTGCGATTGAGAGAGTTGTAATTTTCATCCCAAAGAGATAGCGATTCGCTTGTCAATTCGGGGTCCTTACTTGAGCTGGCAAGAAAAGCCATCGAGACGGGACGCTTACCCGGGGCCATATTGGATGGCCAGGCATCGAATTTGTAATCACTTGATGCAATGGCAAAGGGCTCCAAGTTGAGCGGCAATGCGTTTTCAATTTGTTCAAATACAGGAGTAAGAGACCTGGTTGAGCTGGGTTTAACCACGATGGACTCTGAGGTGTCGTTCAATTCAGCCCATCCCCTGAATTGAAACCCAGGTTCAGCAACCGCGGTTATTTCCAAATCTAGTTCCCAGAAAAATTTGGCCATCCAACGACGACCAACCGGGTGATTCGTCTTAAGACCGTTGATAAGCAAATGCCCCTTTTCTTCCGGAGGCAGATTGATTGCGAGGGTCAAAGGTGGTTGAAGTTCATAGGTTTCGGCAAGATGTTGCCAAACATAAGTAGGCCTCTGAAATGCAAACAAACGCATATGGTCCACATTCGATTCCCATTCGCCCAGATTGACAGGCGTGACATGATCCCCCAGTTGAATCCCTCCCCAGCGTTCCGTTTGACGGGTCATTTCCTGCCTGACTCCATCTGCCAATGCGTTGAGATGCTCAAGTATGTTTTCGGGCGTGAAAGTAGTATTTAAAAGGTGCTGGAAACGTTTGATAAACCTCTCTTTTAAAATTGCATTGTTGTTGATGGCGGCAAGAACTCGACTTGTAAGTTTGGTATCCTGACCGAGCAACCTTCCCAATGTGTTGTTGCTGACCGTCACTTTCAATGGATCAAATGTCGCATCTAAATCATAGGGTAACCAACGCCATTTGCCTTCAGGAGTTCGTTCCTTCCACAATCGAACGTTGTTGTGCGGCCAATCCTGATTATCAAGACAGATTTGCGAAATCACATAATCCATGAAATTGTCCACTTCGATATACCCTTCGAGATCCTCCACGAAAGCATCACTCTGCGTTTCAGCATCCAAAAGCCATCTTGAAAAAAAGTAGAGATTCAGGTGATCACCAGCGAGACTTTCGAAAGTATTATCGACCAAATCAATATTGTCGGAAGGTATCCCGGAATTATCGTGGATGAAATGTTCATTGGCACGTTCCCGCAAATGAAATAACCCCAGATAATCTCCGTTAAGCAGCACCTGCACCGGTCGGTAAGCCTGCGTATTGAGGTCGAGGCCGTCCATCAATGATTGCGAAACTACATCGCGCAACATCGCGCTTGTCCAATCATTCCCTGTGTTACGGAGCAAGAGTTGTTTGAATTCGGTATTCTCTCGATCTTCGAAGAATTGACCACGAAATCGATTATCTCCGTATCGTGAGCGGGCAATCAGTGCAATTGATTTTTGCGGCGCTGCTCGTGACCAACCTCCGTGAATTTTAGCTCCGACACTTTGCACAAAACGACGTTGCCCCTCAGGATCGATCCATTCCACATCCACACTCCGTTCCCATTCGCGCCAGAAATTAGCCCCGATATGCGGGAGATTGACTCCGCCTTGAGAGCCCATCACGTAGATACCGCGTTCATCACTGTACCAGTCATCCTGTGCCCCGCTCACTGATATGATCGGTATGGTTGACTTGAAGTTGATCAGATACGTATGTGAGCAAGTGCCACTTGGCAAATATCCCTCAAGAAAGGCTCTGGCTTTTAAGACCGATGTCTCCTCAAGTGTGACAGGAGCATGATAAATGGGGGCATTTGAATCGGGAATGCTGCCGTCCAATGTGTAACGGATTTCAACTCGCTGATCTGAGTGTATCAAGGATACAGTGATGGGTTTCGGATAATGTCCCGCATCAATGGAAACCTCAACCTCATCCAGTCTCCCCTGGTGAAAAGGCCCTGTATTTTTAATTCCAGGGGAAGAAGTCTCACTGAAGCCAAACAACCCACTGATTTCATCTCGAGCCAGGGAAACATCCCTGGGGGCCTCGTTAACTAAAAATACATCCAGCCGATTTCCTGCAGGGTCCGACAGAAAAAGAGTTCCCGCTTGATTGGATATTTTAAAAGGAGCATGTAAATATCGGTTAGGTAAACCCCATCGTTGCATGAGATATTTTTCCAATTGCTGACGTTCCAATGGAGTCAGGATATGGTCATACAAGAGAACTTCCGAAAACCAACCATGCCAGTTTAGATCAGGGATTTGGCGATCTGATCCAATGAAATTGATGAACCGCGGTTGATCGGTTTGAAACCGCAGCAGTGACAAGGACACAGGCGCTGGCTGGATAGCCGCGTCGATAATACGACCGTTTTGTAAGGATCCGAATCTGAGTAAATGTGCACTGTGGATTGGATGTAGTAAAAAATGATTGGCTCCCCTGATCATGGGGATGAAAAAAGTGTGCCCAAACATGACACGCGAATGATCAGTTGCAAAAGGATGCTCTGAACCTACCCAAAGAATGGTGCGTGCATTTCGTATCTCTTCCAATTCAAGAAAATCATCATCCCCATCAAAAAAGACAGCTGGCACTTGGTCCGGAGCGATTGGAAGAAAGACTGGAGCTTTTAGTGGATTCGATTGTGAAGCATGATGAGTGGCACCACTTTGATCAAGCCAGGTTTGAACATGCCCGTTATCGTGAAGAATGAATGATTCCGGATTGGCTGCATCCAAATGAAGTAGTTCCCCCTCAACAACGGGTTTCACTAGGTCCAGATTCCTAATTTCCGTGACACGCCTTGATTGCCGTCCAGAACAAAAAATGATGACTCGCTTCCCTGCTTCAAGGGTAAAATGAGGAAAGCGATATAAAAAAGCCTGATCAGGATCATTCGAAAGCCCATGATCTCGCAGATTAATGGGGAAATCACTGAAATTGGTGATCTCCACCCAATCCGGGGTTTCACCCCACTCATCAAACAGAGCAGCCCCATTGCGAGGCATGACCTCCGTGATATGCAAACCACTCAATTGGGCACGCGATTCCACACATGAACCTGAAAGCATTGCCGCCAGGAGAAACACAAAGTAAAGTATAGACTTGGATCGGTGGTTCAATATGAGGCCAAATTCCATATGGTTCGTACAAGCTAAAAGGACGAAGTGATTCATGACAATCTGCAAAACAGGGAAGCTGAAAGCAAACGCATTCTTTTGGGTAATGCTAACCACAAACGCAACTCAAGCACGAGTCAGAATAGTGATTTAGCCTCAGTTAGAGATCCCTCTACTAAAGGACGAGATATCCCCTGCCGTCACCCCGTGAAGAATGGTTTCGGGTGGTCCGCAAGGATGGAGTCGAGCTACCCTTTTGGGATTGCAAGTTGGGAGAATGCCCCTTACGATTTGGCGAAGAATCGTAGGCATTGGAGGTGCAAAAGCGACCAGCTTTGTCACATTTGCCTTCCGTGACTGGCTCGTTTTCAAGACAGGGATCGTATCAATTAACATGCTGAAACAATTAACCAATCCATGGTGGCTGCTGGCGCTTTGCGCCAGTTTGATGGGCGTCTCACAAAACAGCAGCGCACAGGTTGTAACATTCCAAGCCGGCAAAGATACTTTCTTTCAGCGATCAGTTGAAGAGGACCGAACGTATCGTGCACGGTTTTCAACTGACCTTTCCGATTGGAGTGAAGCAGGAGACTTGTTTCTACCTTCTGAACATATTCCCCTTGAATTGCCTGCGGGAGGCCAAGGCTTTGTCGATTTGATCCCGGACATGTCCATGGATGAATTTGAACCAAGGGTCGTGCTTCTGGGAGATTCTACCATGGCCGATTTATCGTTTCTTTCGATTCAATACCATGGTTGGGGACAACATTTTAAAAATTTATTCGATGACCGAGCAACGATTGTGAACTTGGCAGAGCCTGGCATGGGGACAGTTCAATACTTTGCTCGAAATAAAACCGACTCTCTCAATCTAATCAAGCCAGACATCGTCATCCTTCAATTTGGTCATATCGAGCAAAAAGAAGGTACTTCAACGGAGGTTTTTGAGTCGAATCTGGCCAAAATCGTGGATGAAATCCGTGGCATCAACGCCATTCCTATCCTTGTAACGCCGGTCGCCATTCGGATTTTCGATCCATCTGATAATCACATCAATGATCTTTCTGGCAAGCGAGACAGCCTGCTCAAGGTCGCCAGAATGAAAAATACGCAGATTGTGGATCTGAACAAAGACAGTGCGGCGCTTTATGATCGCCTGGGAGACAGGGCAAGCACCTTCATGAGTGTGTGCGGCAATGAATGTGACGACCGCTCACATTTTTCATTGACAGGCAGCTACGTCATAGCAGCTTTGGTCGCAGAGAGGCTTCCTGCCATCTTACAGACATTCCGAACTCCTCTGAGCGAGTTAATACCGACCATCGAAGCCGCATTTGAAAACGATCGCAGGTTCAGCAGCTTGAGCACTCCTTTTGTGGAGCTCACAGGTTTTCAAGACAATCAAATTTGGGAATGGCTGTTCCCTGAAGGGACCGTTCCTCTTCCCTGATCGAGTTTGTAAGATCCTCAGGCAAGCCATACGCTGCGGATAGTCGACAAACAAACTTCATGGACTGCGTGATAGACATTGACTGATTATGGATAGATCAAATTGGAAGCGTTCAATATATCCCATGGGTCTGGGATTGGCGCTGATTTCCTCAGCCTGGATCACTCGCGCCCAGGATCCACTTCTCGATTCTCTTTCTTTAGAACCTGATGCTTGGGCTCCAAGTAGAATAAGCGATACAACAGTTCAATTTCAGTTGCGCTATTACATGGACGCAGCTGGCTGGAACGGCAGGCCAATTGGGCTATGGTCAGACGGTACCACCATGTACGTGACCGACTGGCTTTTCAGCAAATTATTTGCTTACAACATTGCAGGACCGAGAGATTACGCCAATGACATCAACACATTGGCACCGGCAGGCAACCGCACGACAAGGGGTGTCTGGTCGGACGGAACCATCATCTGGGTATGCGATGATTTTGAGGATCGCATATTCGCCTACAAACTGCAGTCAGGCGAACGTCAGGAAGACCGCGAATTCGATACCCTGGCAGCAGCAGGAAATGATACCCCAGCAGGTCTGTGGTCTGATGGAAGCACAATGTGGGTAACGGACGACAAGGATGAGAAGATTTACGCTTACGACTTGATCACCACCTTCCGCAAACCGCAACTCGATTTCAGTTCCCTTTCGGCTGCTGGAAACCATAACCCACGCGACCTCTGGTCCAATGGGACTACTTTATGGGTGGCAGATACAGGCGACTGGTCAGCCTGGGGAGGTTGGGTTCATGGCAAAGTATTTGCCTACGACATGGCTACAAGGCAGCGCGATGCGGCCAAAGATTTTGACTTTCAGTCTCTTCGTGAGGTGGGCGCAACAAGCCCAGCGGGACTTTGGTCGAATGGATCAACCCTTTATGTATCGGATTGGAGAAATCACAGGATGTTTTCCACCCCCATTGGTGAAGCAAGTGCGCTGGAGCCCACACCAGGGGACTTTTCACGCAGTCCTGAAGGTGATTTTTCAAAAATGGCAGAACAAGGCAACATGCATCCTTCAGGTATTTGGTCGAATGGAACGACGCAGTGGATTGCTGATATGGCGGATGACATGATCTATGCTTACGACATTGCCACGGGGCTTCGAGCGGAAAACCTTGATTTCGAGACGCAGACCCTGCAAGAAGCGGGGAATGGCAGTCCAACAGGTCTCTGGTCCAATGGCTTCACGCTTTATGTCACCGATGATGTCGATGATAAAATTTACGCCTATGACTTGAATGTTCAGATCAACGTCAAATCGAGAGAAATCAATACCCTTGGCGAAGCAGGCAACCAATGGCCACGAGGGTTGTGGTCCAACGGAACGACCATGTGGGTCGCTGACTGGGAAGACGACAAACTTTATGCTTACGACTTGAAAAGCGGATCCCATACCCCGACCAAAGACATCGAAACGCTCAAAGCAGCTGGAAACGAAGATTCATCATCGATTTGGTCGGACGGCACCATCATCTGGGTCGCGGATTGGGAGGATGATAAGGTCTATGCCTACGATTTGAGCTCAAAGGAGCGAGTGCCCGAAAGAGATTTTGACAGCTTACGTCAGACAGGCAATTTAAGCCCTTCAGGAATGTGGTCTGACGGTCATAACCTGTGGATTACCGATTTTGCAGATGCACAAGTATATGCCTATCGGCTTTCGAAGAAGCTTCCCTCTGGAATACGCTCCATCAGGCGGAATGATGCAGAAGAAATCGTGATCGACTTCATCGGAATCCTCAAATCTTCCACGACATTGGATGGTGATTTTCTACCTGTTGAAAATGCTGTTTCACCCTTTATCGTCACCCCCGGCAGACAAGCATCCTTCTTCGTCGCTGAATGATGACGCATGCCTGGGGCGTGACATTCTGGTGACGAAAAATATTCTTTTAGCTGACAAACTGGAAATAAAAAATGTTTGATTACTTTCCAGATTTAAGAAAAAGGAACTGATAAAAGTTTAGGGCTAAAACAGCCGTTTCCGCCATATCAATTAAAGAATCTGCTTCTTAACACTCACATCCCCAATTCAAAAACCCAATGATTTGGGCTGTTTTTTCAGCACTTCTTCAATATTGGATTTGGTGACAACGAGAGGAGCTCCCGTTGTTTTATCATCAATCAGAGCAGCCAGAATTTTTCCATTTTCAAACTGTTCTCTTACCTGAGATCGCCCCCCAAGGATACGAAAATCTGGCCTCAGGAAAGCAAATTTGGCGGGATGAGCTTTCTTCCATACGTTGAGCTTTTTATGTCCTGCAGGTAAACCTATCAGGCTTACTAAAATCGGATGATCCGGATTCGCTTCAGCAAGTGAATCGAATGAGGACGCTTCAACAAGGAAACTGAGCGGTGTCGAACTGTTGGGCGGGATATATACCGCGTTGGGGTTTTGCTGATAATCGGCGCTGATTTCAGGATACACTTTTTCAATTTGAGTTCCTTCCGGAAAACCCGATTGCAACCCCGCAAAACCCGCTGCATCATGATCTTTGATTCGGTCCGAGGCATCGGGGCGCAAGACAAAAGGATTGGAAATCACCAGAACATGCTCGCCGGGCTGTTCCTTTGAAATGAAGTCGGCCAACATACGCAGACCATTCTGCTTGGAATCAAGATGCTGTGCGTATTGACTTGGGGTACGAAAAATAAAATACAAGACAACGATCACCATCAGGCCAAAGATAGCAGCGATGGCTTGCGTTTTCTTTAGCTTCATGGGAAGTAAGGCTCTCGCACATCTTCACCATACTCGGCATCAAAGCCAAGTGCTTCAAGCCTGCCTTGTCGCATGCCCTCAGTGTGTCCGTCAAAGAACCAGCCATTGGCAGCGTTATTGTGACGTGCATGAATTTCTTTCTCAACACTGAGGCGAAAAGTATGGAACTGTTCAGCACCTACCCCCATGCGTCCCTGACTTGTGGTATCTGCCATGTGAACGTAGTCGGAAGGTTGACGAATGTTGTCCACTTTCAGAATATTGTTAAATTCACCTGTGGTGAATTCTACAGGTGGATCAATCCTGATACCGTAAATCCGAAACCAGTTGGTGAAAAATTTAGGATCGTAGGATGGACATAAAAACAGCTCTTCCGTGCCGAGGCTTTGATTCGTGAAGAGCACACCGCCCCATGCGTAGGAAGGATCCAGAGGATCGTGCAACTGAAACTTACCGTCGAAATCCTCTGCATACATGATGGTGGACAATCCCAACTGGCGTAAGTTATTGATACACTTGATGGACTTGGCCTTCTCTTTGGCTTTTGACAAAGCGGGAAGAAGCATTCCTGCCAGAATAGCGATGATCGCGATAACCACCAGCAGTTCAATCAAGGTGAAACCCGGCTTTCGCGTGGCCAACCGAGAGTTGCGAGTGCTGTTTAGGGTGGATAATTCAAACATAATTGGGTTAGGAAACATGAATTGTCAAAATTTGGCTGTCAATATTGTTTTTGGCATTCCAAGACGGTAAGCAAGCTGCAGAACTGGGGCCGGCACCCGCCAGAATTAGCACAAATCAGGCCAAATATTTTACATCTGAAAAATCACTTACTTGACGAATCCCATCAAACTGAGATACCTCCTTGTACTTAATGTTGTTTAATTCCGACACATTTTTATGGTTTCTGCTGGCGTTCACACTTCTTTATTTTGTGACGAGACAAAACCTTTCACGCAGAAACTGGCTGATTCTGGTGGCTAGCTATTGTTTTTACGGCTGGTGGGATTGGCGTTTCCTGTTTCTCCTGCTCGGCTCCAGCCTGATTGATTTCTATGTGGGGCTGGCTCTAAAGAAGAACGCGGAAGCAAAAATTCAAAAACGACTGGTCACCCTGAGTCTGGGAGCCAATCTGGGTGCGCTGGGTATTTTCAAGTATTTTGATTTCTTTTCAGAATCGCTGCAAACCATCTTGACCACGCTTGGAATGGAAGTCAGCACGCCCATGCTGAATGTCATCCTTCCCGTGGGTATTTCATTTTACACATTTCAAAGCCTCAGCTACACGCTCGATATTTATCGCAAAAAACTGGAACCTACCAATAATCTGACCGCATTCCTGGCTTACGTCGCATTTTTCCCACAGCTCGTGGCAGGTCCAATTGAGCGAGCAAGCAACCTGCTCCCCCAATTCTTGACAACACGCAAGGTGACTCAGCAAAGCATGGAAATGGGCATTTGGCTGATAATCTGGGGCTTGTTCAAAAAAGTCGTACTCGCAGACAATTTTGGAGCACTGTCAGATATGGTATCTGTCTCTTATACACATCTCCGAGCCCACGAGACCGA